>ERZ824473.2144-NODE-2144-length-24476-cov-5.798862_pt1 | contig 24476 bp, 21 predicted proteins | sample MGYA00519874_ERZ824473 | MGnify/ENA primary metagenome ERZ824473 (study PRJEB31778, sample SAMEA3449151) | human gut metagenome | biome: human gut; feature: human-associated habitat; material: faeces | place: United Kingdom | collected 2010/2012 ... | reverse complement strand
TAAGTAGTGGTATATATGTTTCTGAAATAGCTTCATATAACCAAGATTCTTCTAAATAATCATCACTTTCTGGATGATGTATAAATGGAAGATGTGCATGTAGTACAAAACTTACATAACCTTTTTTCTCTTGCATTGTAATTCTCCCTTCATTTGTTTTAACCTCTGTCTCACTTTATTTGAATTGTGAAGATGTATGAGAAGATGGATTTATTAAATCTTCTATATTTTCTTCGTTTTTGTATAACTCTTGATATAAATCATATATTTCATAAATTTTTCCCATATTTTTAATAAAAGACAATGATGTAAATGGTTTTGCAGTTTCAATATTTGTTTTTACATTTCTAAAATATACCATTTTTTGTGAATTGTTAAACAAAATATGATCATTAGGAGATTCGATTTCATTTGAAGAAGTTACATATATATAATCTGTTTGTATATTTTCATTAACCTGAAAAGGACGTCTACCAAGTTCAATTCTATAATCTGATTTACTGTCATTTACATGTAAATACCAACTATTTGCAAAATCGTTTATCTCAACTTCAAAACTATAATTTAATGTATCATTATGAATTATTAAAACAGGCTTAGTTGTTTCAAAAAAGTTATCTCCATATTGTTTTTTGAAATTTTCAATATCTGCATCAGATATTTCCCAATATACAAATAAAGTTTTTGGGGTTTGAGCTAAAACTTTTACAACTGTTTTATTATATTTTTGTGGTAAGTCGTAATATTCTGTTGGCAAAATCTTTTTTATTGCTGTTGATTTCTTAACAGATGTTGATTTTTTAGAAGAGGCATTTTTTGATGTTACTGTTTTTTTAGATGTTGTAGACTTACTATTTGTTGATTTTTTTGCTTTTGATGATTTAGTTGAAACTGCTTTTTTTGAGTTTGGTGCTTTTTTGGCTGAAATAGTCTTTTTAGAAGATTCAGGCTTTTTTGCTCTTGAAGTTTTAGAACTTGAAGATTTTTTAGTTACAGTAGATTTTACATTTTTTTTAACAGCTGTTGTTTTTTTATTTTCTATATTTTCTATTTCTTCTTTAGATTTTCTTGGCATATTTTTCCTCCTATGTATATCTCATTTTTCTTCTATATATACTATAATAAAATTAAAATAAATTCAAGTAAAATAAACAAAAAAATCAAATAAAATGTTATAATATAAAACAGGTACAAAAAATAAAAAAATATATACCAAAACTAAATAAAAAATAAGGAGGAAAAAATGTCAAGAATAAGATTAGCAGGAATAATACCAATGGGAGAAGGATACGCTCTAATGCATAGAAAAGACGTAATAAAAAATCCAGACAGACAAGAATATTACGTATTTCCAGGAGGTGGAAGAGAAGGCGAAGAAACATATGAAGAAGGAACTTTAAGAGAAATAAAAGAAGAATTCGGAATAGATGTAAAAATAATAAAAAAAGTATATGAAGAATATTCAGAAAAATTTGATCAAACAACAATATATTATCTATGTGAATATGTAAGCGGAAAATTTGGAACAGGTACAGGACCAGAATTTTCAAATGATCCTAAATATGTAGATAGTGGAAAATATATACCAGAAATAGTAAAAAAAGAAGATATAGAAAAAATACCACTAATGCCACCAGAAATTAAAGAAAAATTTGTAGAAGACATAAGAAAAAATAAAATTTAGTAAAAACACTTGCATTTGCAGGAAAATGCTGGTATAATATTATGCGTAATAAACACATAAAGCAAGTTTAAAGGGAAGTGCCAAGAAACTTGGTCCTAATTAAATGATGAACTTTATGGAAGTAAAAACAAAAAGGGAGGAATTTAAAATGGCAGTAGTTGCAATGAAACAATTACTTGAAGCAGGTGTTCACTTTGGACATCAAACAAGAAGATGGGATCCTAAAATGGCTGAATATATATTCCAAGCTAGAAACGGAATCCATATAATCGATTTACAAAAAACATCTAAAAAAATCGATGAAGCATATGCGTTCTTAAAAGAACAAGTAGAAGAAGGAAAAACAGTTCTATTCGTAGGAACTAAAAAACAAGCACAAGAATGTGTAAAAGAAGCAGCAGAAAAATCTGGAATGTACTATGTTGACCAAAGATGGTTAGGAGGAATGTTAACAAACTTCGATACAATCAGAACAAGAGTACAAAGATTAAAAGATTTAGAAAAAATGCAAGAAGATGGTACATTTGAAGTACTACCTAAAAAAGAAGTAATATTATTGAAAAAAGAAATGGAAAAACTAGAAAGAAACTTAGGTGGAATTAAAAATATGGAAAAAATTCCAGGAGTTATATTCTTAGTAGATCCTAAAAAAGAACATATAGCTGTATTAGAAGCTAAAAAATTAGGAATACCAGTTATAGGATTAGTAGACACAAACTGCAATCCAGAAGAAGTAGATTATGCTATACCAGGAAATGATGATGCTATAAGAGCTGTTAAATTAATAACAGACGTAATGGCAAATGCAATCATTGAAGGTAAACAAGGTGAAAGCTTCGAAACAGAAGAAGTTGTTGAAGAAGTTTCAGAAGAACCAGCTTCAATGGAAGAAGTAGTAGCAGAAAGCGAAGAAAAATAATTAGAATATTAATATTATATATTTAGCAATAAATTTTATAATTTAAAAGAAAGAGCGAGCTACGCTCGTTCGAAAAAATTCGGACGGGAATAGGCTTGCTTTTTCATTTAAATAAATTCCTAATATAATTAAGAATTTATTATTAAAACAAATATTTTGATAAAAAATTATCAAAAATAAATATAAGGAGGAAATTAAAGAATGGTTACAGCAAGTTTAGTAAAAGAATTAAGAGAAAAAACAGGTGCAGGAATGATGGACTGCAAAAAAGTTTTAACAGAAACTGATGGAGATATGGAAAAAGCAATTGAACTATTAAGAGAAAGAGGAATTGCAAAAGCAGCTAAAAAATCAGGAAGAGTTGCAGCAGAAGGATTAGTTGAAGCATATATTGCAGAAAACGGAAAAGTTGGAGCAGTTGTAGAAGTAAACTCAGAAACAGACTTCGTTGCTAAAAACGAAGAATTCAAAACATTTGTTATGAATGTTGCAAAACAAATAGTTGACAAAAATCCAGCAGATGTTGAAGCATTATTAGCATCACCAGCTGAATTCGAAGAAGGAAAAACAGTTCAAGAAGCATTAGTTGGAAAAATAGCAACAATTGGAGAAAACTTATCAATCAGAAGATTTGTAAGATTTGAATCAGAAGGATTAGTTGCAAAATACATCCATGGAGATGGAAAAATTGCTGTTTTAGTAAATATGGCTAAAGGAACAGAAGAAGTTGCAAAAGACATTTGTATGCAAATTGCAGCAGCTAGACCTGAATTCGTAAGAAGAGAAGAAGTACCAGCTGAAAGAGTACAAAAAGAAATGGAAATCTTAAAAATCCAAACAATGAATGAAGGAAAACCAGAAGCTATAGCAGAAAAAATAGTTCAAGGTAGAATTGGAAAATTCTATGAAGAAATATGCTTAGTAGACCAAGCATTTGTAAAAGAACCAAGCAAAAAAGTATCACAATTATTAAGTGAAACTGATAGCGAAGTTGTTGCATTTGCTAGATTCGAAAAAGGTGAAGGAATCGAGAAAAAAGAAGAAAACTTTGCTGAAGAAGTTATGAATCAATTAAAATAATTATTAGAATGAGACATTTGGGACAGTCCAAATTTGTCTCATTTTTTTATGTTGAATATTTTAGTATTTTAAAAATTTATAGTAAAATTAATTTTTTAAGTTTATAAAAAGAAACCCTCTGCAAACCTATATGTGTTTGCAGAGGGTGGAGAATTGATAGTTAAATCATTTTAGATAAATTTTGAACATCAGAAGGCAGAGTATCGTACTTAAAAAATGTTTCATCTGCTAATTTGAAAGTTTCTTTGAAGTTACCGGACAGGTAAACTTCACCTGCAATCTTAAGCGGATCAACATTTGCTTCTATCGATTTGAAAGATTTTTTTCCACAGAAAATTTTTACATAACTTTCATTTACAAAATCTTTTAAATAGATTAACGCTAAAAAAGCTCTAAATCTTCTTTGAGATACAAACCTCTCAGAACCGTTCACTTCATTTTCAAAGTAACCTAAAAAAATATTTAAGATTATCTTGTTTCTAAAAAATTTTTTAGGTAATTTATGCAGTTCCTTTATATCTTCTTTTGATGCTTTTGGATTTATATAAGAAAGCTCTACAAATAAATCCTCTAGAACATCTACTGACAATGTACTGTCAAAAAACTTCCGACAGTATGATTGTACCTCTTTAACCAGTTCTCTATCTTTTTTTTCGTTTCTCATTGCCATATTTTATCCTCCTTGCAATTTGTTTATATATCTATATTATACATCAATTTACATAAAAAGGCAAATTTGTGTTAATAAACAAGATTATAATAAACATTTTTAATATATATATTTAAAATTTATAAAAAAAGGGTACCCAATTTAAAAAATATATGATAGAATACGCATAAGAAAAATAAAATTAAGGAGAGTGACCAAATTGTCAGAAGCAAAATATAAAAGAGTCCTTCTAAAACTAAGTGGAGAAGCTTTAGCAGGAGAACAAAAAACAGGAGTAAATGTAGAAGTAGTAGGAAAAATATGTGACAAAATAAAAGAAATTACAGAAATGGGAGTAGAAGTCGGAATAGTAGTAGGAGGAGGAAACTTCTGGAGAGGAAGAAATGGACATCAAATGGAAAGAGCAACAGCAGACTACATGGGAATGTTAGCAACAGCAATGAATGGATTAGCATTACAAGATGCACTAGAAGCAAGAGGAGTACATTCAAGAGTTCAAACAGCAATAGAAATGAGAGAAATAGCAGAACCATTTATAATAAGAAAAGCAGAAAAACATTTAGGAAGAGGCAGAGTAGTAATATTTGCATGTGGAACAGGACACCCATATTTTACAACAGACACAGCAGCAGTTTTAAGAGCTACAGAAATAAATGCTGACATAATTTTATTAGGAAAAGCAATAGATGCAGTATATTCAGCAGACCCTAAACTAGACCCAACAGCAGAAAAATTCGATAAAATATCATACTTAGAAGTATTAGAAAAAGACCTAAAAGTTATGGATTCAACAGCAACAGCACTATGCAGAGACAATAATATTCCATTATTAGTATTTGGAATAGCAGATCCAGAAAATATAGTAAGAGCAGTTAAGGGTGAACACATAGGAACTTTAGTAAAATAAATGTTACCAAAAGGAAAATAAGGTAGTTTAAAATTTAGTAGACAAAATTTTAATTACCAAAAATGACCAAAAAGAACCGTCCCTAATGGGAAAGTGAAAGGAGAAAAGATTATGGATTACACAAATATAAAAGAAAAAATGGAAAAATGTATAAATGTATACAACGAAAAATTATCAGAGGTTAGAGCTGGAAGAGCAAATCCAGCAATATTAAATAAAGTTAAAATTGACTATTATGGAACACCAACACCAATAAATCAAGTAGCAGGTGTATCAGTTCCAGAAGCAAGATTAATAGTTATTCAACCATGGGATATGAGTATATTAAAAGAAATAGAAAAAGCAATACTAGCATCAGATATTGGAATAAATCCAAACAATGATGGAAAAGTAATAAGATTAGCTTTCCCAGAATTAACAGAAGAAAGAAGAAAAGACTTAGTAAAAGACATCAAAAAAATGGCAGAAGAAGCAAAAGTTGCAGTAAGATCTGTTAGAAGAGATGGAATAGAAACAGCAAAAGCAGAACAAAAAGAAGGAAACATGACAGAAGATGAATTGAAACAAGCTGAAAATGATATTCAAAAATTAACAGATAAAAGTGTAGAAGAAATAGACCAAATACTAGCAAATAAAGAAAAAGAAGTAATGTCTGTCTAAATAAAATAATAATATAGTAGTATAGTAGTTTATAAAATAACAGATAAAAGACTAAAAAATCGGCTCAAACATCTGAGGCTATGGAAGGAATATGGTAAAAAAATGGAATTTAAACAAAACTTAAAAAAATACCAAGAGATAATAAATAATGAACTAGAGAAATATTTAAGAAAAGAAAATTGTCCAGAAAAAATACTAAATAATTCAATGGAGTATAGTTTAATGGCAGGAGGAAAAAGACTAAGACCAATATTAGTACTTGCAACATATGAATTATTTAGACAGGACATTGAAGAAGCAATGCCATTTGCAATAGCTATAGAAATGGTACACAACTTCTCATTAATACATGATGATTTACCAGAAGTAGATAATGACGATTTTAGACATGGAAAACCAACAAACCATAAACAATTTAACCATCCAACAGCGTTACTTGCAGGGGACGGATTATTAAATAATGCTTATATTGTAATAAGTAATGAAATGCTATATTCAATAGAAAACCAATACAAAGAAAATTTTCATAGTAGAGCAAAAGCATTTAATGAATTTACAAAAGCAGTTGATAGAATGATTGCAGGAGAATACTTAGATACTGAATTAGAAGGAAAAGAAATATCAAAAGAAATACTTGAATATATACACATAAACAAAACAGGAGCATTACTAAAATTATGTGTAAGAATGGGAGCAATTTTAGCAGAAGCATCTGAAAAAGATTTAGAAAAACTAACAACATATGCTGAAAAAATAGGATTAGCATTTCAAATAAAAGATGATATACTATCAGAAGAAGGAAATCCAGAAATAACAGGAAAGCCTGTAGGAAATGACAAAGAAATGGGCAAATGTACATATGTATCATATTATGGACTAGATGGAGCAAAAAAAGAATTAGATAAAATAATAGAAGAAGCAATAGAACAATTAGAAACATATGGAGAAAAAGCTGAATTTTTAAGACAACTTGCACTATACATTAAAAATAGAAATAAATAAAATCTGTCAAAAAAGGGCGTCCCTTTTGGCAGAAAAAATTGTCAAAAGGGACGCCCCTTTTTGACAGATATAGGGGGAACAAAATGGAACAAGAAAACTTGCCAAAACACATTGCCATAATAATGGATGGAAATAGAAGATGGGCTAGAAACAAAGGATTACCAGTAAGCTTAGGACATAAAGAAGGAGCAAAAACATTAGAAAAAATAGTTAGATATGCAAATAAAATAGGAATAAAACATATAACAGTATATGCATTTTCAACAGAAAATTGGAAAAGGACAACAGAAGAAGTGAATGCATTAATGAACTTATTCCAAAGTTATTTAGATGATTATAGTAAAAGAGCAGACTCCGAAAATATTAAAGTAAAAATAATAGGAAATAGACAAGGCTTATCAGAAAAAATGCAAAAAAGCATAGAAAAATGCATGGAAAGAACTAAAAACAATACAGGAATAACATTCAATATAGCATTAAATTATGGTGGCAGAGATGAAATAATACATGCAGTAAAAAATATCGTAGAAAGAGTACAAAATAAAGAAATAGAAATAGAAGATATAACAGAGCAAACTATATCAGATAATTTATATACAGCAAATCAACCAGATCCAGACCTATTAATAAGAACAAGTGGAGAAATACGTTTAAGTAACTTCTTACCTTGGCAATTAGTATACACAGAGTTTTTATTTGTAGATAAAAATTGGCCAGACTTTAATGAAAAAGACTTAGACGATGCGATAGAAGTATATAGAAGCAGAAACAGAAAATTTGGAGCAAAATAAAAACTATTAGATGATGAAAAAACATCAGGATTTATCATTTAAAAATTTTTAAATAATGAGGAACAAGCGAAGAGGAGAGAAAGTAGAGATATGGATTTAAAAAGAATAACATCAGGATTTATAGTAGGATTAGCACTTGCAGTAATACTATTAATACAAAATAATATAATAATAGGATTATTATTTACGCTTATAGCAATAGTAGCAATGCATGAGTATTTAGGAGCAATAACAAAAGTATGCAAACCAGTAAAATGGGTAGCATATTTAAGCTGTGCTATCGTTGCAATGCCAAGCTTTATAACAACACAACAATTAACAAAAACACTAATATATCTAATACCATTTGTATTATTAATATTATTTGCAAAAGTAATAGCAACAGATATGAAGACAACATTTAAAGACATAGCATACACATTATTAGGAATCTGCTATATACCAACATTTATTATGTTTCTAAATTTAATAGATGGAATGAAAAATGGAAAATTTTTATTGGGTTACATATTTATAGCATCATGGGGAACTGATGTGTTTGCCTATTGTATAGGTCGTAGATTTGGAAAACATAAATTTAGTAAAGTAAGTCCCAAAAAATCAATAGAAGGATGTATAGCAGGAACCCTAGGATCAACTGTTCTAGCATTAATATATACAATTATATTAAACAATGTTCTTACATTTGAATATTCATATTTTATAGTTGGAATATCAGGAATTGCACTGAGCTTAATAGGACAATTAGGTGACTTTTCAGCATCATGCATAAAAAGATATGTAGATATAAAAGATTATAGCAACTTACTACCAGGGCATGGAGGAATGCTAGACAGAATAGACAGTGTATTATTCATAGCACCATTTGCATATATGTTATTCACAATGATTTAAAAATCTGGGATTGAGGGACGTTCCTTAAAATCCCCTCAAAAAGGGAAAAAGGGACATTCTTTTAAATTTTAAACATTTTATTTTTTAAGAAAATAAGGACTGTCACTGTATCCCTGATAAAAGGGATTTTAAGGAACGTCCCTCAATCCCTGTCCGTGAAGGAGGAATAAATTTGACAATAATAATATCAGCCTTAAAAATAATTTTTCTGCTTGGTTTTTTGATATTGATACACGAGGCAGGGCATTTAACAGTTGCCAAACTATGCAAAGTAAAAGTAAATGAATTTGCAATAGGATTTGGACCAACAATATGGAAAAAACAAGGAAAAGAAACAAAATATGCACTTAGATTAATACCATTACGGTGGATTTTGCAGTATGGAAGGAGAAGAAGAAAGGTCAGAAAATGAAGGCTCTTTTTCAAAAGCAAGTATATCAAAAAGAATAGCAATTGTAGTAGCAGGTGCAACAGTAAACATTATATTTGGATTAATAGTATACTTTATTTTAATGTCAACAACTACAACATATGTAACAAACGAAATAAGTTCAGTGTTAGATGGATATGCAGCACAAGAAATTGGATTACAACAAAATGATAAAATTGTAGAATTAAACGGCCAAAAAATAAAAAATAAATATGACTTAAACAAAGCAATGAATAAAGCAACAGGAACAGAAACATCAAATAATCAAAAAAGAAATTCAAAACAAAAATATAATGGTGAAGAAATATCAATAAAAATAGAAAGAAATGGAAAACAAGAAGAATACCACATAAAACCAACAGAAATAAAAAACAAAAATACAGGAATCTATTTAGACCAAAATTGCAAAATAATAACAATAGAAAAAGGAAGTAGTGCTGAAAAATATGGTTTAAAAACAAATGATAAAATAATAAAAGTAAATAATCAAGAAGTTAATGGAGACTACAACAAAGTAATAGAATTAATTCAACAAAAGGGAATTAATACAATGCTAATTATAGTAGAAAGAAAGGGCCAACAAATTTCTGTTGAATTAACACCAGATTATATTTCATCATATTATATAGGCGTCAATTTAAAACAATCTGAAGATAATGTATTAAATCATTTAATATATGCAGGAATAGAAACAAAAGAATTTACATCTTCAATATTAGACAATATCAAAATGATATTTACAGGAGGAGTAAGTGTAGACCAAATGATGGGACCTGTTGGAATATCAGAGGTTGTAGCAAAAACAAGTGGAATTAGAGAATTTATTTATATGTTAGCACTAATTTCACTATCATTAGGCGTAACAAATTTATTACCAATACCGGCATTAGATGGAGGAAAAATTTTGTTACTAATAATAGAAGCAATTAGAAAAAAGCCATTGAACGAAAGAACAGAAATAAATATACAATTAATAGGTTTTTCGATTTTAATAGCACTATCATTATATATAACCTATAATGATATCTTAAGAATATTTTAAAGTGAGACATTTTGCACTGTTCATCTTGTCTCAGAAGGAGAAAAAAATGGAGGATAAAAAAAGTAATATAATATTAGGAATAATACTAACAATTTTAATGATAATAGCAATAGCAATTGTAATAATAAATCCTAATAAGGTAGAAACCGTAAATTATGTGACAAATCAAGAAGAAAACAATATAGAAGAAGCACTTATATCAACTCCAAATAAAGTAAGTAATGAAGAATTTGAAAAAGAAGAAAAACAAATAAGTATGCAACAAGGAGAAAAATTTTGCAAAATAGGAACAACAGCAGTATTCTATGAAGAAGAAAACAAAAGCATTTACACATATAATATAGATGAAAAAACAACAAAAAAGTTAGCAGAAGTTCCAAATGGAGCAGAAAAAATATATTTTGATGGAGAAAACATTTATACAATCCCATCTTATTATAAAGGAAAAGGAATATATAAAATCGATTTAAATGGAACAGTTACAAAAATTTATGAAGGTTCATCTTTACAATTATGGATTACAGACAACAAAATATATTTTGTAAATCAAATAGGATATGATAGTATAAATCAAAATCCACAAGGTACATTATGCTCTATGGACAAAGATGGAACTAACATAACGAATATTGCAGAAAAAATAAAAAACTACTTTATTGTAAATAATGATAAAATTTATTATACAACTCAAAACAGAAAAATGTATCAAATAAATATAGATGGAACTGATGAAATAGAACTTACACAAGGAAGAAAATTTGTGTTAACAGTAAATGACAAATATCTAACTTACATAGATTATGCTGAACAAGAGGCAAAACATATATTAAATTTAGAAACAAAAGAAGATGTGCTAGTTGGATATTTTGGAGAAGTAAAAACATATGCAGGCAAAACATATATAAACATTAGAAAAAGATTAGATGATGGTTCAATAGACGAAAAATATACGTTGTTTGAAATAAAAGAAGATGGAACTGCAAATGAGATAGGACAATATGCAGATTTTGGTACGGATTTAGATTATATTATTAATGATAAGGCATATATTTCTAATAAAACTGACGGAGCATCAACTATTAATTTAAAAGATGGTGATAAACAGTTAGCAGAAGAGTATAATAATTGTAAATATTATTTAGGTGGATATGGATATAAAATAGATGATTCAAATTTAGATGATATTAAAGTTGAAAGAATTGAATTATAAAAAATAGAAACTCAGAATTAAATTTGTTCTGAGTTTTTTAATGTATTGATAAATGGATTTATAAGTTCTTTTATGTCTATATCTAAAGCAATAGAAAAAGCACATAATTCATAATCTCTTACAGTACGTTGATTATTTTCAATTCTATGCAAGCATGTTACAGGAATATTAATGCCAAGTAGCTGTAATTTATTAGAAAGCTGTTCAAAAGATAAATTTTTTTCTTTTCTTTTTTCCCTCAAAATAGGACCAACTATATTTAAATTATTTTCATATTTTCCAGAGTTTTTCATAAAAATCAAATCCCTTCTTAAAATATATCTTTAACTAAATAAAGATATAAATACACTTTAAACAAATTATATTAAAAAAATAAAATTTAATATTGACACTGGTGTGAAAATAATATACAATTAATAAAAATACATAAGAAGGGAAGAAAAAATATGAAGAAGAAATACAAAAATGAAAAAGGAATAACACTTGTAGCCTTAGTAATTACAATAATTGTTTTACTTATTTTAGCAACAATTTCGATACAATCACTAACAAATACAGGGTTATTTGGAAAGGCAAAAGAAGCAACAGAAAAGTATAGAGAAGCAGAAGAAAAAGAAAAAATTCAAATGGAGTTATATTATGCTCAAATTAATAAGAATACAAATGGAGCATCAACAAATCAGATAGGAGAAAACTTATATGATAAGAATGTAGAAAATGGCTCAAAATGGCATATTATAGTAATAAATGATTCTAAAAAGATATATGGAACAGGTTGGACATATATACCAAGAGGAAGTACAATAAGTGATACAAAGACAAATGAGACTTGGTTAATAAACAATTCAAGTCAAGAGATAATAAAATTAGAAGATGGAACATTTACAGATTTATCTTATAAAACAGCAGTTGGAACAACAGATGGTTTAATTTTTAATTTGGATCCTTCTGTTATTGAAAATGCAACAAAAGAAAATATAAATGAAAAATTAGGAAGTAATGTAGAATTAATGAATTTTGATTGGAATGAAGATAGTGGACTTACTAAAAAATCTTTTAATTTTGATGGAGTTAATGATTACATAAAAATTAAGTACGATAATGAAGATGAAAAAAGTACCTTAGCAGAAAATGGATTTACATTCGAATTTTATGGGGTGTATAATGATGGAACTTCTTATAATGAAAAAAATGAAATAGTAAATCATAAATATAAAGGTTTTTTCTGCTATTGGAATGGAAACGAAAAAGAACAAGCAGCATTAAGATTTGGAAGTGAAAATTATGGAAAAAATATATATTGGAATTCAAAAGTAGGAATTATGGGAATAGATGCTTTAAAGTCAGATTATTCTGATCCTAATTCTCCATGGAATATAAAGTATCCAGAAACAGAAAAAATTCAAAGTAATAAAGAAATACATTTTACTATAACTTTAGACTGTACCAAAAACAATTACATGCATACTTTATATGCAAATGGAGAAAAACTATATGAGGGAAATTTTAATAATATATACTGGAACAACTTTGTGAAAGATGATTTGCAAAAATTAAAATATTTTTGTATTGGAAGATCATCAATGAGTGGTAATGGCTGGTGGCACTATTCGAAAATGAATGCATATTCAATAAAATTATATAATAGAGGATTAAGTGCAGAAGAAGTAAAAGATAATTATAATAAAGCAGTAGCATATCATAACACATTATAAAAATAATAAAATAGACACTATTAGCAATCTACAATGCAACAGGACAAATTAAAAAAATCAAGATTAAAATTATCTTGATTTTTTTGATTTGTTCGCTTTAACAAAAAGACAATTTATGATAAAATACAACAAAAGAAAAAAACGTATTTAGCAAAAATGTCCCAAAAGTGTCCAAAAAGAACCGTCCCTATTGGACATATTGGACAAAAGGAGCGAAAAAGGATGTCAGAAAGCAAAACAAAAAAAGTAAAAGAAATATTCAGTGACTACGAAACAAAATCAAACATAAAAGAAGCATATGTAACAGCACTAAATGTAATAAAAAAGACAAACACACTAGGAATTACACTAGAAATGGATGAATACATAGAAGTAAAAGACATATGGTATCTAGAAAAATTTCTAATAGAAAGATTCCAATTCTCAAACATAGACATGACAATACACTATCAAAAAGACACACAATTAAAATCTATAAAAGAAGAATGGAAAAATATTATATGTTACATGGCCCACAAATATCCATTAATGAAGCCAATGTTATTAATGAAAAGTGATGTAGAAATAAACGATAATATAATAAATGTAAAAATGCATATAAGAGGTGCAGATTTTTTAAGAGCTAAAAAAACAGACAAAGAGCTAGAAAATGTAATAAAAAAATTATATGGAAAAGAATACAAAATAGAAATAGAAGAAATTTTACCACAAGAAGCGGAAATACAACATGAGAAGAAAATAAAAGAAATGGAAGAAAATGCAATAAAACAAACAGTAGCATATATTCCAGAAAACCAAGAAAACTCAGAAAATGAACAGCAAACAGAACACTCAACAAATTCAACATCAAGCCAAACAAACACAGCTCAAAATAAACAGCAAAGTAGAGTACCAGAATACAACGACCCAGACTATATGCCACCACAAGACGGAGATTACATACCAATGGAAGAAATGGGTGGAATACCAAGTGAAGACGTGGAATTAGATAATGCTGTTATAGAAGAACAAAAATACATAATGGGAAAACCATCAAAAGCAAAAGAAAAATTAATCAAAATAAAAGACATAACAGCAAATGACGGCAGAGTAACACTAGAAGGAAGAGTACTAACAATAGAATGTAGAGAAACAAAATCAGGCAAAGGAATGCTTATAATTGACTTATATGACGGAACAGGCACTATTGTCTGTAAATCATTTGCAAAAGATATCAAAGAAGGAAATGATATAAAAGCACAAATAGAGCAAGCAAAAGGAATAAAAGTTATAGGAAAAGCCGGTCTAGACACATATGCAGGAGATGTAACAGTAATTGCAAACACAATAATTGAAATAGAAAACAATATTCCAGAACTTCCAAAAGAAGATGAAGAAGAAGATACACCATTAATTTTAGGAAAAACAATGAATATAACAGCACCACTTACAAAAGTTTCAGAATTAGGCCCAGAAGATGGAGCAGTTTCATTAGATGGTGAGATTATCTTTATGGAAGATAGAGAATTAAAATCTGGAAAAACACTATTGAGTTTTGATTTATACGATGGAACAAGTACACTTACATGCAAAGCATTCTTAGAAAAAGGAAAAGCCAAAAAAATAATAAAAAGAATGGGCAGTGTAAAAGGTGTAAAAATTGAAGGTAATGCACAAATGGACTCTTTTTCTGGTGAACTTACTGTTATGGCAAACACAATTGTAGAAAGTACAGGAGTCAAAAAAGAAGTAAGACAAGATAATAGCGAAGTAAAAAGAGTAGAGTTACACATGCACACCAAAATGAGCCAAATGGATGCAGTAACATCAGCAACAGACTTAATTAAAAGAGCAATGAAATGGGGAATGAAATCAATAGCAATAACAGACCACGGAGTTGCACAAGCATTCCCAGAAGCATACCACTTAGTAGGAGACGATAACCCAGACATCAAAGTAATATATGGTGTAGAAGCATATTTAGCACCAGATAATACAAAATCAATTTATAATGGAAAAGGACAAGACATAGATGCAACATATTGCGTGCTTGATTTAGAGACAACAGGATTTTCAGCAACAAATGACAGAATCACAGAAATAGGAATAATGAAAGTCAAAAACAAAGAAGTAATAGACGAATTTAGTTGTTTTGTAAACCCGGAAAGACACATTCCAGAAAGAGTTACAGAAGTTACAAACATATCAGACGATATGGTAAAAGATGCAGAAACAATTGAAAAAGTATTCCCTAAAATGCTAGAATTTTTAGGAGACCAAAACGAAACAGTAATAGTAGCACACAATGCAAACTTTGATGTTGGTTTCTTAAAACAAAATGCAAAAAGATTAGGATATGACTTCAATTATTCATATCTAGATACATTAAGCTTAGCAAAAGACTTATTCCCAGATTACAAAAAATATAAGTTAGGAAAAATTGCAGAAAACCTAGGAATAAAAGTAGAAGTAGCACATAGAGCATTAGATGATGTTGATACAACAGTAAAAGTATTTAATGTAATGATAGATATGTTAAAAGAAAAAGGAGCTAAAAAGCTAGAAGACATAGATAATGTTGCAGCAGACCCAGCAGCAAAAGCAGAAGAATACAAAAAATTAAAAACATATCATGCTATAATTTTAGCAAAAAACTATGTAGGATTACGTAATTTATATAGATTAATTTCACTTTCACATGTAAATTATTTTTATAGAAAACCTAGAATATTAAAAAGTTTATACAAAAAATATTCAGAAGGACTAATACTTGGAAGTGCGTGTGAAGCAGGTGAATTATACCAAGCAATAGAACAAGGACGTCCAGATGAAGAAATAGAAGCAATTGCAAATGACTATGATTATTTAGAAATCCAACCAACAGGAAATAATCAATTTTTAATTAGAAATGGAACTGTAAGAGATGTAGAAGACTTAAGAGATATAAATAGAAAAATTGTTGCATTAGGAGAAAAACTAAATAAACTAGTTGTTGCAACATGTGATGTTCACTTTATGGACCCACAAGATGAAATTTATAGAAGAATATTAGAAGCGGGACAAAAATATGAAGATGCAGATAATCAAGCACCTCTATATTTAAGAACAACAGAAGAAATGCTTGAAGAATTCAGCTATTTAGGTGAAGAAAAAGCATATGAAGTAGTTGTAACAAACACAAATAAAATATCAGATATGTGTGAACAAATAAGCCCAATATCACCAGAAAAATGTCCACCACACATTCCAGGTTGTGAAGAAGATATTAAAAACATAGCATACAAAAAAGCACATGAATTATATGGTGACCCATTACCAAAAATAGTACAAGACAGACTAGACAAGGAATTAGACTCAATTATAAGTAATGGATATTCAGTTATGTATATAATTGCCCAAAAACTGGTATGGAAATCAAATGAAGACGGATATATAGTAGGTTCCAGAGGCTCAGTTGGTTCATCTTTAGCAGCATTTATGACAGGTATAACAGAAGTTAACTCATTACAACCACATTATCGTTGCCCAAACTGCAAATATTCAGAATTTGGAGACTATGGAGTAGGAAACGGATTCGACTTACCAGATAAAGATTGTCCAAAATGTGGACACAAACTTGCAAAAGACGGAATGGACATCCCATTTGAAACATTCCTAGGATTTAATGGAGACAAAGAGCCAGATATCGACTTAAACTTCTCTGGTGAATATCAAGCAAAAGCACATAAATACACAGAAGTAATATTTGGAAAAGGAACAACATTTAAAGCTGGAACAGTTGGTACAGTAGCCGAAAAAACGGCATATGGATATGTTAAAGGATATTATGAAGACAGAGGAATCCCAATGAATAGAGCAGAAATTCAAAGACTATCAGTAGGCTGTACAGGAATAAAAAGAACAACAGGACAGCACCCTGGTGGAATTATAGTTGTACCAAAAGGAAGAGAAATATATGAATTTACACCAGTACAACATCCAGCAGATGACCCAAATTCAGACATAATAACAACACACTTTGACTATCACTCAATAGATGGAAACTTACTAAAACTAGATATACTAGGACACGATGATCCGACGGTAATTCGTATGTTGCAAGACTTAACAGGAATTGCCCCAACAGAAGTACCACTAGATGACAAAGAAACAATGTCAATATTTAACTCAACAGAAGCGCTAGGAGTAACACCAGAACAAATCCACTCACAAGTAGGAACATATGGAATACCTGAATACGGAACTAAATTTGCCAGAGGCATGCTTTTGGACACAAAACCAACAACATTTGATGAACTGATTCGTCTATCAGGACTATCACATGGTACAGACGTATGGTTAGGAAATGCTCAAACATTAATCGAACAAGGAATAGTAACACTTCAAGAAGCGATATGTTGTCGTGATGACATTATGATTTACCTAATCAAAAAAGGCTTACCACCAGACAAGTCATTCAAAATAATGGAAGCAGTACGTAAAGGAAAAGTAGCAAAAGGCAAAGAACCAAAATGGAAAGACGAATACATCCCATTAATGAAAGAACACGACGTACCAGACTGGTACATAAAATCATGTGAAAAAATAAAATACATGTTCCCAAAAGCCCATGCAGCAGCATATGTTACAAACGCCTTCAGAATAGCATGGTTCAAAGTACACATACCACTAGCATATTATGCAGCATATTACTCAATAAGAGCAAAAGCATTTGATGCAAGTTGTATGATATTTGGAAAAGAAAAAGTCAAAAACAAAATGAAAGAAATAGAAATGAAAAACCAAAAGAAAGAAGCAACAAAAGCAGAATTAGACATGTATGACGACCTAGAAATAGTGCTAGAAATGTATGAAAGAGGATTTGAATTTTTACCAGTAGATCTATATGAATCAGAAGCAACAAAATTCAAAATACAAGAAAACAAATTAAGACCACCACTAAACAGTATACCAGGCTTTGGAGGCGTTGCTGCACAAGGTATAGTAGAAGCTAGAAAAGACGGTAAATTCATGTCAATAGACGACTTAAAAATAAGAGCAAAAATCGGAGCATCTGGAGCAGAATTACTTAAAGAATTTGGCTGTTTAGAAGGTATGAGTCAAAGCAATCAGTTGAGTTTATTTGGCTAGAAAAAATGTCCAAAAGGGACGGTTCTTTTTGGACATTTTCTTTAAAAGTCAAAAAAAGATATAGTTAGGGAGGAAAAATGCAAGATATACAAAATATATTTACAACACAAAACATAATAATCTACTTTATAATAATAAATATAATCGGTTTTTTAGCAATGTTTATAGACAAACAAAAAGCTAAAAAAGGAAAATGGAGAATACCAGAAAAAACACTATTTATAATAACTGCATTAGGCGGAGGAATAGGAACAATTGCAGGAATGTATACGTTTAGACACAAAACACAAAAAATAGCTTTTGTTGTTGGCTTTCCAGCAATAACAATTTTAGAAATAATATGTATTATTTATTTTAGACATTAGTATAAAAAATTTTATGTATATTTTAAGATGAATAAAAACTACAAAGTGGGCAGATTAAAGCCATTTTGTAGTTTTTTAAATTTTATAAAAAAACACATGAGGGTACACATAAAATTTAAAGAAAAAATGTTAATAATTGGAAATTAAAATTGTGCACAGTCAGATGTGCATAACTTTTAAATTTAAAGTACCATTTTAGAGTTATTCACAGAGTTATCCACAGTTTCCACAGGATGTGGATAAAAAATATAATAAAATAATGTAAACAAAATGGATAACATAATACAAAAAAGATAACATAATTGCAAAAATATACAAAAAAATTAAAATTGTACAACAAAATGAGCTATTAATAATATTATATTAATAAGAGGAAAGATTAATACTCAAATAAAAATTATTAATGTTATTAGAAGGTGAAAAAATGTTTAGAAGAATAAAATATATGATAGAAAAAAATTTTGAATTAAAAAGAAGTTTTGATAATAAAAAAGACATAAAAAAAGAAGAAATAAATCAATATATAAAACAAGGAGCTGTGCTTATTGATGTACGTAGTCCACAAGAATACAGAGAAGGACATTTAAATGGAGCAATATCAATACCAGATTATCAAATAAGAAGAAGTATTACAAGACAAATTAGTAACAAAGAACAGTTAATAGTTGTTTATTGTTCAACAGGACATAGAAGTCAAGAAACTCAAAGAATTTTAGAAAATATGGGATATACAAATGTATATAATGTTTATGAGGGAGTATTAATATAAGTTGCCTATATTACTGAATTCAAATTGATACAAGCTATTGTGATTTTTAAAAACTTATGTTAAAATATGAACAAATATAAAGGAACATCTGTCCCTTTGGGGCAAAAATGTCCCATCAGAAACGTCCCAACTGGTCCCTGGCCATCGCTGGTCACGCCAATTGGACAAGGAGGAAAAATGAGTAAAAGACAAGAACATATAAGAAACTTTAGTATAATAGCACATATAGACCATGGAAAATCAACACTAGCAGACAGATTAATAGAAATGACAGGAGTGCTTTCTAAAAGAGAAATGGAAAGCCAAGTCTTAGATAACATGGAAATAGAAAAAGAAAGAGGAATTACAATAAAGTCACAAGCAGTAAGAATGATATACAAAGCAAAAAATGGTGAAGAATATGAATTTAATTTAATAGACACGCCAGGACATGTGGATTTTAATTATGAGGTATCAAGAAGTTTGGCAGCATGTGATGGCGCAATATTAGTAGTAGATTCTAGCCAAGGTGTTGAGGCTCAAACTTTAGCAAATGTATATTTAGCAATAGACAATAACCTAGAAATATTACCAGTAATAAATAAAATAGATTTGCCAAATGCAAGACCAGATGAAGTAAAACAAGAAATAGAAGATATAATAGGAATACCAGCAGAAGACGCACCTTGTATATCAGCAAAATCAGGCTTAAATGTAGAAGAAGTTCTAGAAAGAATTGTAACAGATTTGCCAGCACCAAAAGGAGATGAAAATGCAAAAACAACTTGTTTGATATTTGACTCATACTACGACAATTATAAAGGTGCAGTAGCATATGTAAGAGTAATGGATGGAAAAGTCAAAGCAGGTGATGAAATAAGATTAATGGCAACAAACAAAATTTACACAGTAGCAGAAGTTGGATATTTTGTTCCAGGTTCATATATGCCATCAAAAGAAATAAAAGCAGGAGAAGTTGGATACATTGCAGCAAGCATAAAAAGTTTATCAGACATACATGTAGGAGATACCGTAACTTTGAACAATAATCCAGCAGACAAGCCATTAAAAGGATACAAAAAAGTAACGCCAATGGTTTATTGTGGACTATACCCAATAGATGGAAGTGAATACGAAAATTTAAAAGTAGCATTAGAAAAACTTCAATTAAATGATGCAGCACTAGAATATGAACCAGAAACATCAGCAGCATTAGGATTCGGATTTAGATGTGGATTTTTAGGATTGCTTCATCTAGAAATAATTGAAGAAAGATTAGATAGAGAATTTGATTTAGGACTAATCACAACAGCACCATCAGTTATATACAAAGTTCACAAAACAACAGGAGAAGTAGAAGAAATATATAATCCAACAGAATTACCAACACCACAAGAAATATCATATATAGAAGAACCATTTGTAACAGCAAACATACTAACACCAAAAGAATATGTAGGAAACATCATGGAAATATGCCAAAATAGACGTGGAATTTATATAGATATGAAATATCTAGACGAAAACAGAGTAACACTTGTATATGAAATGCCATTAAATGAAATAATATATGACTTTTTTGATAACCTAAAATCAAAAACAAAAGGATATGCATCATTTGACTACGAATTTAAAGAATATAGAAGATCAAATCTAGTAAAATTGGACATCCATATAAATGGAGAACCAGTTGATGCACTTTCATTTATAGTGCACAAGGATAGTGCATATACAAGAGGAAAGAAAATGGTAGAAAAATTAAAAACAGTTATACCAAGAAAATTATTTACAATACCAATACAAGCAGTAATTGGAGGACAAATAATAGCCAGAGAAACAATATCTGCAATGAGAAAAGATGTACTTGCAAAATGCTATGGTGGAGATGTTACTAGAAAGAAAAAACTTCTTGAAAAACAAAAAAGAGGTAAGAAAAAAATGCGTGAAATTGGTAATGTAGAAGTGCCACAAGAAGCATTTTTATCAGTACTAAAATTAGATGATGAATAATGACCAAAGTGTCCAAAAGGGACGGTTCTTTTTGAACACTTTTTGAAAAATTTGGAGAAATTTTGAGAAATAATATAAAAATTAGAGAGGTAGAAAATGAAAAATAACTATAATCAAAAAAACAATAAAAAAATTAAAAAGGAAAATTATGAAAAAAAAGAAGAAAAAAATTATGATGACCAAGTAGAAGGAAGAAATTCAGTATTGGAACTATTAGAAAGCGAAAAAGATATAAACAAAATATTTATAGCAAAAGGTGAAAGACACGGTTCCATAAACAAAATAATAGCAATAGCAAAAGAAAAAGGAATAATAATAGTAGAAAAAGACAAAAGACAAATGGATGAAATGGCACAAAATCAAAACTATCAAGGGGTCATTGCAATAGTACCACCATTTGAATACTGTGAAATAGAAGATATAATAGAATATGCAAAAGAAAAAAATGAAGATCCATTTGTGTTAATACTAGATGGAATAGAAGATCCACACAATCTAGGTTCAATAATAAGAACTGCAGAAACAGCAGGAGTTCATGGAGTAATAATACCAAAAAGAAGAGCGGCTGCAGTAAATAGCACAGTAAATAAAACATCAGCAGGAGCTGTAGAACACATGCACATAGCAAGAGTTACAAACATATCAGATGCAATTCAAAAACTAAAAGATGAAGGATTATGGATATGTGGAACAGACATAAACACAGAAAAATACTATTATGATCAAGACTTAACAGGACCACTTGGAATTGTTATAGGAAATGAAGGAAACGGAATGAGCGAAAAGGTAAGAAAAAACTGTGACTTTTTAGTAAAAATTCCAATGAAAGGTAAAGTTACATCATTGAATGCATCTGTATCAACTGGAATAGTGATATATGAAGCAGTAGAACAAAAATTAAGAAAAACTATTGATTAAAAAAACAAAAAACTATATAATTAAAATGTACTTAAGATTAATATATAGGAGGAAAAATTATGATGGCAAGAAAAAAACGAATAGCAATTTTAGTGGTATCAATTGTTTTAGTAATATTAGCTATAGTAGGAACAATAATATTTTTATATTTAAAAACAGATGCTTTTAAATCAAATGAAACATTATTTGCAAAATATTTCATACAAAGCTTTAATGCAATAGACACAATAAAAAATGATGACTTATTAGGAATAGAAGATATATTAAATACAAATAAATATACATCAGAATTAAAAGGAAAAATAGAATATACTAAAAATGTAGAAACAAACAATGAAGATAAAAATAGCTCAATTAATCAAATAGGACTAAATGTAAAAAGCAATATAGACAAATCAAATGATTATAACTATAAAAATATAACAATAGGGTCAGATAATGAAAACTATATAGGCTTAGAATATTTGAAAAATCAAAATAATTATGGAATAAGGTTAAAAAATATAAATCAATTTGCATCAAACAATGATGAAGAAAACAAATTATTAACAGAACTTGGACTAGGAAGTTTAAATATACTAGTATCTGATATAGATATAAATTCAATATGTAATTTTAACGACCAGGAAAAACAAAATTTAATAGATACATATACAAAAATAGTAACATCAAATGTATCAAAAGATAAGTATTATAGTCAAAGAAATACATTGATTACCGTTGACAATCAAGATGTTAATACAAATGCATATTATATAAAAATGACTGTTGAAGAATACAATAATTTATATATAAAAATCTTGGAACAGTTAAAAACTGATGAAATTATATTATCAAGAATAGATACAATTGAAAAAACAATAAAAGAAAATTATCCAGATTACACATCAGAAGACAAATTAAGAAATAAATTCATAAACAATATAGAAGACAAAATAAAAGATATTCAAAACAATAATATTGGAAGTGACGAAGTAAAAATCACAGTATATGAAAGCAAGGGAACAACAGTAAGATTTGCCATAGAAAAAACAACAGAAAAAATATTATTCGACTTATATGGAGGGACATCAATAAAGTTAGACATATCAAAGATAGGATATGAGACAACAGAAAAAACATTTACAATAGAAAAAACAGCAGGAAGTAATGAACAAAAAACGTTAATAGAATATGAAAATAAGAAAAATGATGAAATATTAAATAACTTTAAATTAGAATATAATCAAACTTTAGAAAATAATAAAATAGCTAAAAATGCAGAAATAACAATAGCAAAAGATAAATATAAAGGAATATTTGATTTAGAAGATAATATAAAAATAGTTGATAATTTTGAAAATCAAATAGCATTAGAAAATAATGTTGAACTAAATAAATTACAGGATGAACAAAAAAATATTATAATGAATATACTTAAAACCAATATACAGAATCAATTAGACAGTCTATATGCAGTAGCATCATTAAATGACTATGAAAGTATGCTACAAAATTTAGGAGTTATGCGTAAAAAATCAATACAAATTTCTAGTACAGGTGAAGTTACAGAATTAGAAAGAACAAGATTTAATTCACAATTTGAATTTTTTGCAAGTAGTGATTTAACTTCAGATAATATAAAAGAACTATTAAACACAACAAAAGATAATTTTGAAGATATGAAAGTTTTATTAAAAACTGGAGAAGTACAAGACTTAGATATGGAAAAATTAAAATCAAGTGAAGATTCAAACGAATATAAGAAAAGTATAGCAGAAATACTATTTTATATAAAAAGAAATTCCAATAATGAACAAAAAGCAGAAAATACACTCGAATATTTAAAAAATAATAATGATAAGTATACAGTTTCTATAGAATATGATAATGATAGATTGGTAAAAATAATAAGAGCAAAAATTCAAGAACAAAATTAATAAAAAAACCTCAAATGTAAAAAAATTTGAGGTTTTTTGAAATTTGTTATTAGATTGAATCGTAATATTTGCTTGATATATCAATATAAAACAGCATTTACCAAAAAATACCAATAAAAAAAGACAAAAAAGGTATTGACTTTAATAAAAAATGGTGATAATATAGTGTCTAGTTCACAAGTTTTAAACAAGTGAATTAAATAAAAAATGTGGATTTTTTCAATGCCAATTTAATATATTTTTTGAAAATAAAAAAACATAAAAAAGTTTTTTAAAAAAATTTTAAAAAAGTGTTGACAAAGAAAAAAACATATTGTATAATACAAATCGTTCACCGCGAGGGAGAACAAAAAGTACATTGAAAAGTAAACAGTAAATCCTTTAGAGAATAAACCGAAGCGGT
>ERZ824473.2129-NODE-2129-length-24694-cov-5.426113_pt1 | contig 24694 bp, 26 predicted proteins | sample MGYA00519874_ERZ824473 | MGnify/ENA primary metagenome ERZ824473 (study PRJEB31778, sample SAMEA3449151) | human gut metagenome | biome: human gut; feature: human-associated habitat; material: faeces | place: United Kingdom | collected 2010/2012 ... | reverse complement strand
AAGAATATTAAATGAAACAGAAATGGAACCAATACAAATACCATTTGATTATACACAATTGGCAAAATTAGTGATGTTAATTGACAAAGGTACAATTAGTTCAAGTATTGCTAAAAAGGTTTTAGTAGAATTATTTGAAAATCCAAGAGATCCAGAAGATATTATAAAGGAAAAAGGATGGATTCAAATTTCAGATGAAGGTGCAATAAAAGACATAGTTCTAAAAATATTAGATGAGAATCCTCAATCTATTGCAGATTTTAAAGCTGGAAAAGATAGAGCTTTAGGATTTTTAGTTGGACAAGCTATGAAACAAACAAAAGGAAAGGCAAATCCTAAAATGTTGAATGAAATGTTTTTAGATGAATTGAATAAATAGTGAGAATATTAAAATTTTAAGCTTCAACTTTTCAAGCCCTTATTATTAAGATTTTCTTAGTAATGAGGGCTTGAATATTGGTTAAGATATTTGCTAAATTCTGTTTTTAAAGGTAAAGATGTAAAATTTCAGTTTTAAATTAATCTTTTTTTTAAAGAATCTACTACAATACCGCAAATTAAAAATTCTACAGAAAATAGTAAACTTATTTGGAAGAGCATAATTCCAATATTAAAAATTATAGGTATTGAAAACCAAAAAATATATGTAATTAGAAGTGAGATTGATAATATGCATAATATGATACAAAATGTAATTCCATTTTTTATTATTAATTTTGTTTTTTGGTCTAAATTGTTTAGTGTATCTTTTATTTTATTTTTCATAAGCATCACCTAAATTGATGTTAGCATATATTGATATGCAAATCAATGGAAGTTTTGACCAAAAAAAATATTGAATTATATTTTACTATAATTCAATATTTTTTTTAATAAAAACTATGCATAATCTTTATTTTAAATTAAACTTAAGCCATAGCTGAATTTAATTTTTTTGATAAACTAGATTTTTTTCTAGCAGCAGTGTTTTTAACAATAACACCTTTTGTACAAGCTTGATCAATTTTTTTAGTAGCTTCTGAAAATAATTTTTTAGCTTCATCCATATTTCCAGCCTCGATAGCTTGTTCAAAACTTTTAATAGCTGATTTATATCCAGATTTTATCATATTATTTCTTAAAGTTTTTTTCTCAATTACTTTAACTCTCTTTTTTGCTGATTTAATATTTGGCATATCTAGCACCTCCTCTTAGTCAATATTACACTATAACATTAGGTATTCTACCATACTTTTTGAGATTTGGCAAGTGTTTACAGAAAAATTACACAGAATTTTACAAAATTCCTTGTAAAGTAAAAGCAAGTATGATATATTGTAAAAGACAGAAAAAAGAAAAGTAAAACAAAAAATCAAGAAAAAATATAAAAAAAGAAAAAAACAAGGAGAAGTGATAAAAATGATAGCAATTGGAAGCGACCATGGAGGATACCAATTAAAAGAAAAAATAAAAAGATATTTAGAAGAAAAAGAAATAGAATATAAAGACTATGGAACAAACAGTGAAGAAAGAACAGACTACCCAATATATGCAAAAAAGGTAGCAGAAGCAATACAACAAAAAGAAGCAGACAAAGGAATACTAATATGTCGATCAGGATTTGGAATGACAGTAGCAGCAAACAAATTCAAAGGAATAAGAGCAGCAGCAATATATAATGAAGAATCAGCCAAATTTGCAAAAGCAGATGATGACATAAATGTAATAACACTAGGAGCAGACTATTTAACAGAAAATGAAGCAATATGTATAATAAGAAACTGGTTAGCATCAGAATTCAAAGGCGGAAAATACGAAGAAAGGCTAAAAATGATAGAAGAAATAGAAAAAAATAACATGAAATAAAAATAGAATATGGGGGTATTAATATGTGGGGAGATATAGCCATTGCATTTATACTTGCATTTGTAGTAGCATTTGTAGCGACGCCATATACTATGAAAATAGCAAAAAAAATAGGTGCAGAAGACGTACCAAAAGATGAAAGAAGAACACACAAAAGAACAATACCTAAATTTGGAGGACCAGCAGTAATACTTGGATTTTTAGTATCAACAATATATTTATTAATAGTAATGTCCTTAGAAAAAACAATAAATCTATTTGGAGTAGAGCAATACGCAAAAAAGCTAATAGGATTTTTTATAGCAATAATAATATTAGCAATTTTCTGCATAGTAGATGACACAAAAACAATAAAACCATTAACAAAACTAACAGGGCAGTTATTAGCAGCAATAGTAGTCGTACTATCAGGAATAACAATAGATGGAATAACATTACCATTTTTAAACTTTCCAGAAATGCATGAAGTAACATCAGTAATTTTAACAATAGCATGGATAGTAATAGTAACAAATGCGATAAACCTAATAGACGGATTAGACGGACTATCATCTGGAATATCAGTAATATCAGCAGTATCATTACTAATAATATTTGTACTAAATGAATCATCAATGATATCAATAGTATTAATAACAGCATTAGCAGGAGCCTTAGTAGGATTTTTACCATACAATTTTTCACCTGCAAAAACATTTATAGGAGACACAGGTTCAAACTTTTTAGGATTTTCATTATCAATAATATCAATACTAGGCTCAGCCAAAACATATACAGCAGCAGTAATCGTGTTACCATTAATAGTATTAGGGTTACCAATATTTGATACATTTATGGCAATAGTAAGAAGAATAATAAAAGGCAAATCAATAAAAGCAGTATTCAAAGCAGACAAAGGACATCTACACCATAGATTACTAGCAAAAGGATATAGCCAAAAACAAGCAGTAATATTATTATATGGAATTAGTGCAATATTAGGAATGTTTGCAATAATAATATGTGATAGTGGAATTTGGAAAGCACTTTCATTTTTGCTTATAGTAATAGTTGCAATAGTAGCAGGATATAAAAACTTTGCACCAGAAAGAACAGGAAAAGAATCATATGAATGTTTACAATGCAAATATATATATAATCCGAAAGTAGGCAACGAAAAAGCAGGGATAAAAGCAGGGACAGAATTCAAAGACTTACCAGATACATGGGTTTGCCCAGTATGTGGAGAAAGCAAGGACATGTTCCAAGTACATCAAGAAGATAGATAAAAAAATATTCACTGAAAAAAAGTGGACGCACTTACTATAATAGAAAAAAGCAGAAAATAATAAAATATGACAAAAAACATGATTAAATAAAATTAATCATGTTTTTTAAAACTCTTAAAATATGAACATATAATAGAATAATATTAAGATCTTTCATTATTTTTTTCATCAATAACTTTTTGAGATTCATTATTTTTATCAACAAAATTCATAGCAATTTCAGCCTGTTTCTCATAAGAAGGAGTATTGCTTTGTATATCACTTAAAAAGTTAGAATTTTTAACAGAAGGTTCAGGTTGTATAAAACTATGATCAGAATTATAATCAACAGAAAAAGAACCATCATCATTTTTAATCAAATCAAAATTATTTTTAGCAAACAAGCCAGACTTCTTAGAAAAAACTAAAGGAAAAGACTTTTGCAAATTTTTATCATATAAATCAATAGGCTTGTCAGTTCTATCAAAATTAATATGATACATTTCAACAGTATCCTTAATGCCTTTAAAATTGCCAACAGCAAGCTTAGGAGCAATTAAATGAGAATTTTTCAAAAAAGACTCCTGATAATTTTGAATATAACCCAATTTTTGCAAATTCATTAAAGATTTTCTAATAACACCATGAGAATCAGTTTCAAAAGAAAAAGGTACACCATTTTCATCTAAATAAGGCATTTTAGAAAGCCCAACTAAAGTTTGCAATTGCATAAAACCAGCCTTTTCTCGATTAGGCAATTTCAAAAGATATTTTAACAAATCAGGTCTAAAAGCATCTTGAACAATCTTTATATTTTTTCCAGAATGTCTAGCCAAAAAAGCTAAATCTGGATAACTTTTATAAACAGTAGAATTAAAAATTTTTTGCACACCATATCCCATACATAATACAGAAGGAATAGCAAGTACTGGAGCAAATACGGCAACACCAGCTAAAGCCAAAACACCAGCAGAATAACCTAAAATTTTAGCCGATTTTTTTATACTAGATTTAATTTTTGCAGGAAGATTTCCATTTGATTTAACTGGTAAATTAGACATATAAATTCCATTCCTTTCATTATTTTAGGTGCACATAGTAAAAAAATCTTTTAAACTAACACAATCTTTCTAAAGCAAATTATATAATAACAAAAAAATATAGTCAAGAAATAGACGAAATTTAATACAAGAAAACTGAGTGGTTATATCACTCAGTTTTCTTTGTAGCTCATAGACCTATTAACTCGGTCAAAACAGCTTTTTTCCTCATTTCTTGCATAAAATCAAAAATAAAAAAAGAAGCATACGTAGTTTTACTACTAGAAAATTTTACAAATGCCTTAACTTCATCAGGCATAAAATCCAAAACAGAAATCAATTCTGGATTCATAGTAGCAAGATGTAAATTAATTGCATCCCAATCATTGTGTAAAGTTTGCTTTGCCAGAACCGGATTTTGCAGATAATCAGCAAAAAACTTATCAGAATCAAATAAATTTTTATCTGAATAAAAGGCATTGTCTACATACAAATGATGCATAAATCCAGTAAAAAACAGATTACTGCCATCAAGTTTACCAGACAAAAACAAATTCCGGATCATAGAAAAATTTGTTCTACTAGTATAATAAGATGGACTACCAAAATGAGTTCCAATATGACTAGAATCGCAGAGCATCAAAATCTCCTCATAGCGAGGAATATCAATGCAATTAGCAAAAAAGCTAGAATATTCCTCTTGAGTAGGAGTATGACTTTTCCAAAGGTCAGGAGCAATAATTCCCTTTAAACCAACTTTTGAGTTCCGAATAATTTCTGGGGCACAATCAATGTGCATAAGATAACCAGGCATAATAAATCTCCTTTACTAAAAAATTTTTTAATAAGTTACTTTTTTACAATATAATTATTTTGTAAAATAAAAAAATAAATTGGTAAGAAAAAGTATATCATAAAAAAGAAGTAAAGTAAATAAATTTTGACAAAATAAGCATAATATGTTATATTAAAAAACAGTAAAAAATCTAAAGAAAGGAGACTCTAAAAAGTGGAAACAGAGGACCAAATAATAAGAATGCTAGCATATGAAGGAAGAGTATCAGTAATATGTGCAAGCACAACAAAATTAGTAGAAGAAGCCAGAAAAATACAAGATTTAAGTCCAGTAATGACAGCAGCATTTGGAAGACTACTTACAATAACAAGTATAATGGCATCAGAAATGAAGTCAAATAAAGATAAAATAACAGTACAACTAAAAGGAAGCGGCCCAGCAGGAACGTTATTAGTAACAGCCAACAATTATCCAAAAGTAAAAGGATATGTAACAGACCAACATGTAGACATTCCATTAAATGAATTTGGAAAGCTAGATGTAAGTGGAGCAATAGGAACAGAAGGATACATAAATGTAATAAAAGATATAGGATTAAAAGAGCCATATATAGGAATATGTCCATTAATATCAGGAGAAATAGCAGAAGACTTTGCAGAATATTTTGCAAAATCAGAACAAAAAAACACAGCAGTAGGACTAGGGGTATTAGTAAATAAAGAAGGAGTAAAATCAGCAGGAGGATATATAATAACACCAATGCCAGACGCAACAGAAGAAGATATATCAAACATAGAGCAAAACATATTTAAAGCAGGAGCAGTATCAAAAATGTTAGATCAAAAACTAACATTAAAAGAAATAGGAGAAAAAATCACAGGAGACAAAAACATAAAAGTATTAACAGAAAATATCACACCTAAGTATGAATGTGATTGTTCAAAAGAGCATATGGCAGAAGCCCTAAAGACAATAGGAAAACAAGAATTAGAAAAAATCATAAAAGAAGATGAAAAAGCAGAATTAACATGCCATTTTTGCAATAAGAAATATATGTTCACAAAGGAAGAACTAGAAAAAATAAAAGAAGAAGTTTAAAAAAGCAAAATAAAAAAGTAAAAAAACAAGAAAATAAAAAGAGAAAAAGAAATCGACCAGAAAATAATATAATATAAAAAATAAGAAAAAGGAGAAATGAAAAAATGGAAAATAAAGTATTAGTATTTGGACACAAAAATCCAGACACAGACACAATCTGTTCAAGTATAGTAAGGGAAATATTAAGCCACAAAGATGGATGGGATAGTGTAGAAGCAAGAAGATTAGGAAACATAAACAAAGAAACACAATATGTATTAGACTATTTAGGAATAAAAGCACCAGAATTACTAGAAAAAGTAGAAGAAGGACAACAAGTGTTATTAGTAGACCACAATGAATTCAATCAAAGTGTAGAAGGAATAGAAAAAGCAGAAATATTAGGAGTAACAGACCACCATAGAATATCAAATTTTGAAACATCAAATCCATTATATTACACAGCAAAACCATATGGATGTACATCAACAATATTATTTGAAGAATTCAAACAACGTGGACATGAAATAGAAAGAACAGAAGCAATCCTAATGGCAAGTGCAATAATATCTGACACACTATTATTAAAATCACCAACAACAACTGAATATGACAAAAAAGCACTAGAAGAACTAGGAAAAATAGCAAATATAAATGTAGAAGAATATGGATTAGAAATGTTAAAAGCAGGAACAGACTTAGACGACTTTTCAGCAGAAGAACTAATCAAATTAGATGCTAAAAGCTTAGAAAAAAACGGAGAAAAATTTGTAATAGCACAAGTAAACACAGTAAGCATAGAAGACGTGCTAAAAAGAAAAAAAGAATTAGAAGAAGCAATAAAAGAAGAAATAGAAAAAAATAAATTAACATTATTTGTATTAGCAATAACAGACATATTAAACAGCAACTCACAAATACTAGCATTAGGAGAAAAAAGCAAAACAGTAGAAAGCGCATTCAACAAAGAATTATCAGACAACATGATGTTCTTAGAGGGTGTAGTATCAAGAAAAAAACAACTATTACCACCAATCGATAAAAACATCTAGTGCTTTTGGGGCCGGACTCAAAAAACATTAAAGAGTTCAAAAAATCTTCAGGATTTTTTGAACTCTTTAAGCATTATAATGTCCCTTATATTTGTAAGAAATATATAGAAAAAAGTGAATTATAAAAATAAAAAAGGGAATAATAAACAAAAGAAAAAAGAAAAGGAATGATTAAAATGAAAATATTTGAAAATGAAGATTACAAATATATAAGTGACTTTATAGAAAGCAAATCATATATATTAGGAAAAAATAAAGAATTTAACAAGTATTATATGAATTTATCAAAATTAATAGAAGAATTAGACCAAGCACTAGAAGGAGAGCAAAAAGAAAAATTCAATGAAATAATAAAATTATTTTATAAAACAGAAGAATATTATTTTGCATTAAGTTATTCATTAGGAATAAAATATGGAGAAGATTTAAGAAAAATCTAAAGTTTTTTTATGGGACGATGTTTTTGGGGCCGGACTCAAAAAACATCAAGCAAAAAAAGGAAAAAAATACAAAAAAAGCTATACAAAAAGTAAAAATAGATATATAATATACTAAAAATTGCAGATAAAACTTTATCAGCAAAACATAATAAAACGAAGGGATGATTCTAAATGGAATTAAAAAAAATATTAATAGGGCTAGAAGGGCTAAAAGTAAGAGGAGACCTAAATAAAGAAATAAAAGGAATAGAAAAAAACTCAAAAGAAGTAAAAGAAGGATATCTATTTATAGCAATAAAAGGATTTGCAGTAGATGGGCACCAATTTATTGAAAACGCAATAGAAAACGGAGCAACAGCAATAATGATAGAAGAAGGGTGCAATATAAAAGGCATAAAAATACCAGAAGAAATAACAATAATAATGGCACCAAACACAAGAGAAGGATTAGCAATAAGTGCATCAAACTTTTACGGAAATCCATCAGCAAAGCTAAAACTAATAGGAGTAACAGGAACAAAAGGAAAAACAACAACAACATATATGATAAAAGAAATCTTAGAAAAAGCAGGAAAAAAAGTAGGATTAATAGGAACAATAGCAACATATATAAATGGAAAGAAAATAAAAGACAGTGACAGAACAACACCAGAAAGCTTAGAATTGCAACAACTATTCAGTCAAATGGTAGAAGCAGGAGTAGAAGTTGTAGTAATGGAAGTATCTTCACAAAGCTTAAAATTACATAGAGTAGACGGATGCAAATTTGATATAGTATTATTCACAAACTTTTCAGAAGACCACATCAGTCCAAACGAACATCCAAACATGGAAGACTATTTCCAATCAAAACTAAAATTATTTCATATGTGTAAAACAGGAATAGTAAATGTAGATGATTTACATGGAGCAAAAATACCAAAATTATTTCCAGAAAGCAATATAACAACATATGGAATAGACAATTTTGCAAATGTATTAGCAAAAGACATAACAATAACAAATGCATATGTAGACTTCAAAGTAAAAATAACAGACAGAAATGAAAGAGTAAAAACAGGAATACCAGGAAGATTTAGTGTATATAATTCATTAGCAGCAATATGTGTAGCACAAAAATTTGGAATATCACCAGAAATAATAAAAGAAGCATTATTAGAAGTAAGAGTACCAGGAAGATCAGAATTAGTAAACAACAAAGAAGAGCTAACAATAATGATAGACTATGCACACTCACCAGAAAGCTTACAAAATATATTACAAGCAGCCAAAAGTTACACAAGAGGAAGAGTAATCTCAGTATTTGGATGTGGAGGAGACAGAGACAGCGGAAAAAGACCAATAATGGGTGAAATATCTGGAAAAATAGCAGACTACACAATAATAACATCAGACAATCCAAGAACAGAAGAACCACAAAAAATAGTAAATCAAATAGAAGAAGGAATAAAAAAGACAAAAGGAAAATATGAAGTAATAGTAGACAGAACAGAAGCAATAGAAAAAGCAATAAAAATGGCAAACAAAAAAGACATAATAATATTAGCAGGAAAAGGACATGAGCCATATCAAGAAATAAATGGAGTAAAATATCCATTTGACGAAAGAATAATAGTAAACGAAATTATTGAAAAACTAGAAAAAAATAAAAAATAGTTACAATAATAGTACAAACATAAATAAATAATAAAAACATAGAATAAAATATACAAAGAAATCAAATACGAAAGGTTTTGATAAAAGTGAGTTTTGAAATAGAAGTATTGCTAGTGTCATTTGCAATATCAATCATATTAGGAATCATAACAATACCAATATTAAGAAAATTAAAAGTAGGTCAAATAGAAAGAGATGATGGTCCAGCATCACATCTAAAAAAACAAGGAACTCCTACAATGGGAGGAATAGTAATAATAATCACAATGATAATAGGAACAGTAGCAACATCAATATATTTAGTTGCAACTGGAGAAGGAGAATTAGCAGCAAAGCTAATACCAATTTTGTTACTAACAATAGGATTTGGAGCAATAGGATTCATAGATGACTACAAAAAATTAGTACTAAAAAACACAGAAGGACTAAAACCAAGTTATAAAATGCTAGGATTACTAGTAATATCAGTAGCATATGTATTATATCTAATAGAAGGATTAAAACTAGGAACAGACACATATATACCAATATTAAAACAATACATAACATTGCCATTATATATATATGTACCAGCAGCAATATGTGTAATATTAGCAACAACAAATGCAATAAACTTAACAGATGGAATAGATGGATTATCATCAAGTGTATCAACAATAATAATAACATGCTTAACAGTAATAGGAATGTTAAGAGGAGTAACAGAAGTATCTGTATTTGGAAGCATAGTAATAGGTTCAGTTTTAGGATTTTTAATGTTTAACCTACACCCAGCAAAAGTATTTATGGGAGACACAGGTTCATTATTATTAGGAGGTGTTATATCAGGAATAGCACTATATTTAAAAATGCCATTAATATTGTTAGTAATAGCATTAGTACCAGTAATAGAAACATTATCTGTAATAATGCAAGTGCTATACTTTAAGAAAACAGGAAAAAGAATATTCAAGATGGCACCATTACACCACCATTTTGAATTATCAGGATGGAAAGAAAATAAAGTTGTAATAATATTTAGTATAACAACTTTAATTGTGTGTATGATTGGATTAAAAATAATATAAAAAAAGGAGGAATAAGGTTGAAAAATATTATAACTAAAATTTAATTTTTTCCAACCTTATAACTATTTTTAATAAGAAAAAATAGATCTATTTTCAAACTAAAGTCACACATAAGAAAGGAATGAGATAAAATTGGCAAAGAAAAAAACAGAAAAATTTTCAAGCTTTTTAAATAATCCAATTGATTTTACATTATTAATAACAATAATATTGCTAATAGGAATAGGGCTAGTAATGGTATTATCAGCAAGTTCACCATCAGCATTAGCAATAACAGGAGACAGCTACAAATACTTCAATAAACAACTACTATTTGCAGTATTAGGAGTAATTGCAATGATGGCAATTTCAAAAATAGATTATAGATTTTATCAAAAATTCTATAAACAAGCCTGGTGGATATCAGCAGCATTACTAGTAGCAGTAAAATTAATAGGAAAAACAGTAAATGGAGCACAAAGATGGATATACATAACAGAAACACTATCATTTCAACCATCAGAAATAGTAAAATTTTTAGTAATAATATTTTATGCAGGAATACTAGTAAAAAATAGAGATGATTTACCATATTTCTGGAAAGGACTAGTAAAACATATCTGTATGGTAGCACCACTAATAGCATTATTAATACTAGAGCCACACTTTAGTGCCTCAATAGTTATAATAGGAATAGTATGTATAATGATGATAGTAGCAGGATGCAAATTCTCACAATTCATAGCAGTTGGAGGAGGAATAGGAATCCCAGCAATAATACTATTAATAGTAAAATCACCATATAGATTAAAAAGAGTAGTATCATTTTTAGACCCTTGGAAAGATGCAACAGATACAGGATGGCAAGTTATACAAAGCTTGTATGCAATAGGATCAGGAGGACTTTTTGGAGTAGGACTAGGAGATAGCAAACAAAAATATTTATACATACCAGAACCACACAATGACTTTATCTTTTCAATAATAGGAGAAGAATTAGGATTTGTAGGTTGCACAGTAATAATAATTTTATTTGCAATTTTTATTTGGAGAGGAATATTAATTGCAATGAAAGCACCAGACATGTTTGGAAGCCTAGTAGCTGTTGGAATTACAGCTTTAGTTGGTATACAAGTAATTATAAATATAGCAGTTGTTACATCTTCAATGCCAGCTACAGGAATGCCACTACCATTCTTTAGTTATGGAGGAACAGCCTTGTTCATCTTATTATGCCAGATGGGAGTATTACTGAATATTTCGCGTGCCAGTGCAAAGAATTGAGAAATAATTACAATTTTGGATGCGTCAAATTTCATTTAAAACGCGGTTACATACACTAAGTATGCGCCATTGCCTTTTAAATAAAATTTTCCTTGCAAAAATTTAATTCTTTCTCAATTAACATTAAAAAGTGTTTTTGGGGACGGAGGTGTTTTTTGAGTCCGTCCCCAAAAACACCCAAAACATCAGAAAGGAAGAAAAAAATGAGAGTAATAATAGCAGCTGCAGGAACAGCAGGACATATCAATCCAGGTTTAGCAATAGCAAACAAAATAAAAAAAGAAGAAAAAGATTCAAAAATCATATTTATAGGAACAACCAGAGGGCTAGAGAATGATTTAGTACCAAGAGCTGGCTATGAGCTAAAAACAATAGATGCATATGGATTAAGCAAAAAAATAACAATAGAAAACATGAAAAAAATGATGAAAACATTAAAAGGATTTAAAGAAGCAAAAAAAATAATACAAGAATTTAAACCAGATATAGTAATAGGAACAGGTGGATACATTTGTGGTGCAACAATATGGGAAGCAAACAAATTAAAAATACCAACAATGTTACATGAAAGCAATGCCTTTCCAGGAAAAGCAGTAAAAATGTTAGCTAAAAAAACAAATACAATAATGGTATCATTTGAAGATGCAATACCAAGAATAGAAAGCAAAAATAGAATAGTATTTACAGGAACACCAGTAAAAACTCAAAAAAGAGAATATACAAAAGAAGAAAAAAATGAAATAATAAAAAAAGCAGGATTAAAAAATGAAAAACCAATAGTATTGATATTTGGTGGAAGCCAAGGAGCACAAAAAATAAATGAAGCAATAATAGAAATAATAAAACAAAAACAAAACAAAGAATATCAAATAATGTGGGCAACAGGACCAAAACAATATGAAATAGTAAAAGAAAAATTAGAAGAAAACAAGATATCAATAAACAATGTAGAAAATGCAAAAATTGTACCATACATATATAACATGGAAGAAATAATGAATATAGCAGATTTAATAGTAGCAAGAAGTGGAGCAATGACTATAACAGAAATAGCAAATTTAGGAAAGCCATCAATATTAATACCATTGCCAAATGTAAGCCATAATCATCAATTATATAATGCACAAGTATTAGAAAAAATAGAAGCAGCAAAAATTATATTAGATAATGAACTAAAAGGAGAAAATTTGCAAAAGAAAATAATGCAAATTTTACAAGGAAACACAGCAAAAAAAATGGGAGAAAATGCACTAAAAGTAGCAACAAAAGATGCAGAAGATAGGATATATAAAGAAATTACACAATTAGTAAATACAAAAAATACAAAATAATAAGAAAATATAAAGCTTAAGTATTAGCAAGAAAGGAAAAAGAGAAAAATGTTAAAGAACACTCAATCCAAAATAATATCAATAATATGCATCACACAAATTATATTAATAACATTAGTAGGAGTAGCAAGTTACAAAGCAACAAACAAAGCCAATGTTTTAATATTTATAGCAGTTGGAATACTAGCAACAATAATAATAGAAATGTATATATACAAATATATATCAAAATATGTAATGTATCCAGTAAATAAGCTAATAGAAAGTGCAGAAGAAATAAAAGTAGAAGAAAAAGGAAACAAAAAAGAAAAGAAAAATACTAAAAAAACAAATGAAAACCTAGAAAATGTAATAGATGCAATGACAATAGAATTAAAGGACAAGCTAAGTGAAGTATCAACACAAAAAAATCAAATAGAAACAATTTTATTACATATGACAGACGGAATCATAGCATTTAATAGAGCAGGAGAGATAATATTAATAAACCCAGCGGCAAAAAAACTATTAAGTATAGGACCAGAAGACAACACATTTGAAGATATTTTTGCAAAATTCAAATTAGATATAAACATGGAAAAAATAATATATCTAGAAAACTGGACATCAACAGAACAAAGAATACAAGTAGAAGAAAGATATGTAAATGTATTTTTTGCACCATTCAAAGACGAAAAAGAACGCCCAGAAGGAGTAATAGCAGTTATACAAGATATAACAGAACATGTAAAATTAGACAATATGCAAAAAGAATTTGTAGCAGATGTATCACATGAATTAAAAACACCAATAACATCAATAATGGGATATGCAGACACACTACTAGAGGGTGGATATGATGAAGAAACAAAAATAAAATTTTTAAATGTAATATCATCAGAATCAAGAAGAATGGCAAGACTAGTAACAGACTTACTAACATTATCAAGATATGACAGTAACAAAAAGAAAACAAAAAAAGAATTATTTGACTTAGGAGAACTTGTAAAAAAATCACAAGAAAAATTAGCAATAGAAATAAAGAAAAAAGAGCATAATGTAAACTGTTTTGTAACAGCAGATGTTCCACCAGTTTATGCAGACAAAGATGATATAGAAAGAGTTATACTAAACATATTAACAAACAGTATAAAATATACCAAAGATGGTGGAGAAATCAAGATATATGTAGGATTTGTATATACTGATGCATATATAAAAATAATAGATAATGGAATGGGAATACCAGAAGAAGACCTAACAAGAATATTTGAAAGATTTTATCGTGTAGATAAAGCACGTACAAGAGAACTAGGAGGCTCTGGATTAGGATTATCAATAGCGAAAGAAATACTTGACAAAAATGGTGGAAGTATTGATATAAAAAGTGAAGTAGGAAAAGGAACAGAAGTGGTAATAAGAATTCCTACAAAACAAAATTAAAGCCTTGATAATTGCAAAAAAATAAGTTATAATATTTAATGAAATTAAGGTTGAAAAAGAATTATGAATGTATTCTTTTCCAACCTAGGTTTATGAGTGGGATAAAACAGACAAAATTTATCCTTTTAGAAAGGAATGGATAAAATGAATATAAAACCAGAAGTAAAAGAAGTATTAGAATGGGTATATTGTATAATAATAGCAATAGTATTAGCATTACTATTTCGTTATTATGTAGGAACACCAACAATAGTAAAACAAGAATCAATGAAACCAACATTAATACAAAATCAAAGATTATGGCTAAACAGATGGGGAAGAACAACAAAAACATTACCAGAAAAAGGAGACATAATAACATTTGAAGCACCAAGTAAATTATATTCAGGTAATGATTTAGAAGGAAAAGAGCCAATAGCAACATATACAAATGAACCAACAAATCCAATAAAGAAATTTTTATATTATGTAGTAGAAATGGGAAAAGACAGTTATATAAAAAGAGTAATAGCATTACCAGGAGACCATGTACAAATAAAAGACGGAAACGTATATGTAAAAGGAGAAAAATTAAACGAAGAATATTTAGCAGCAGGAGTTACAACATCAGCAAAAGTAGAAGGATTAGACGACTTTACAGTACCAGAAAATTGTGTATTTGCAATGGGAGACAACAGAGGACACAGCACAGACTGTAGAGAATTTGGATGTATACCATTAGAAAAAATAGAAAGTAAAGTAGCAATTAGAATTTGGCCATTAAATTTATGGGGCAAAGTAAAATAATAAAACAGCTACTTTGAAATAAAATTATAAATTAAGTAATTTATAAACAGGAGAAATAGGATGTTTGATAAAATTATAGGAAATGAAGAAATACAAGAATTATTAAAACAAACAATAAAAAGCAAAAGAGCATCACACAGTTACCTATTTATAGGAACAGAAGGAATAGGAAAAAAGCAAATAGCAAAAGAATTTGCAAAAGCACTACTATGTATAGAAGAAAACAAATACTGTGGAAAATGCAAATCTTGTATTGAATTTGATAATAACAACAATCCAGATTTTATATTAATAGAACCAGAAGAAAGCAGCATAAAAATAGACCAAATAAGAGAAATACAAAGAAAAGTAGTAGAAAAACCAATAATATCAAGACAAAAAGTATATATAATAGATGATAGTGACAAAATGACACCAGAAGCACAAAATGGATTACTAAAAACATTAGAAGAACCACCAGAATATATAACAATAATACTAATAGGCTCAAATGAAAACTCATTTTTAAGCACAATAAAATCAAGATGTACAATATTAAGATTTAAAGATATAAAACAAGAAAAAATCGAAAAATATTTAGAAGAACAAGGCATATATTTTAAAGACAAAAAAATCCTAAAAGCATGTAGTGGAAGCATAGGAAAAGCATTACAAGTAAAAGACAAACAAGAAGAATATGAAAATATACAAGACTTTATCCAAAACATAAAACAAAAAGACATAATAGAAATTTTTCAAAAAGCAGAATTCATATATAACTCAAAAGAAGAAATACAAAACATTTTACAATACATAAATATATTATTATTAGAATTAGCAAAAGAAAATTATAAGTACGCAGAATGTGTAGAAATAGTGGAAAACACAAAAAAAAGATTGCAATCATATTCAAATTATGATATGACAATAGACAATATGCTAATGCAAATAAAAGAAAAAATAAAACAATAAAAAACATTAATAGTAAAGCATATTATAAAAAGTATAAAATACTTTTGAGAAAGGAAAGGGAAAAATTGAAAAATATAATAGGAGTAAGATTTAAAAAGTTAGGAAAAATATACTTTTTTAATCCAAAATATATACATGTAAGAAAAGGAGACAAAGTAATAGTAGAAACATCACAAGGAGAAGAAATAGGAGAAGTCGTAATTCCAAACAGATATGTAAATGATGAGAAAATATTAGAACCTCTAAAAAAAGTAATAAGAATAGCTTCATACAAAGACTGTAAAAGATATGATGAATGCAAAAAAATAGAAAAAGAAGCATTTACAATATGTCAAAAAAAAATAAAAGAGCACAAACTAAAAATGTATTTAACAGATGTAGAATGCAAATTTGATGGAAGTAAAATGCTATTTTACTTCACAGCAGACGGAAGAATAGACTTCAGAGATTTAGTAAAAGACCTAGCAGCAATATATAAAACAAGAATAGAATTAAGACAAATAGGAGTAAGAGATGAAGTAAAAAGAATTGGCGGAAACGGAGTTTGTGGACGAGAGCTATGTTGTTGCTCATTTTTAAGTGATTTTGAAGCAGTATCAATAAAAATGGCAAAAGAACAAAACCTATCATTAAATCCAGCAAAAATCTCAGGAAATTGTGGAAGATTAATGTGTTGCTTAAAATATGAGGACGAAGTTTACCAAGATAAACTAAAAAAAATACCTAATATTGGAGCAATTGTAAAAACAGAAGATGGAACAGGAGAAGTAGATGGAGTAGAAACTTTAAAAGAAAGAGTAAAAGTTAAATTTAGAAATGAGGATGTTTATACATATAAAAGATATGACATAAAAGATATTAAAGTTATAAAAGATACAATAAAAGAAAAAATAAATGAAGAAGAAAAACAACATAAAAAAGAATTAGAAGAACTTGAAAAACTAGAAGAATTAGATATTAAGGGAGGTGAATAAGATGGCTTTTAAAATTACAGACAAATGTATTTCATGTGGTGCTTGTGCAGCAGCATGTCCTGTTCAATGCATTACTCAAGGAGAAGAAAGATTTGAAATTGATTCAAATGCTTGCATTTCATGTGGTACTTGCGCAGGAGTTTGTCCAGTTGAAGCACCAATCAGCGAGGATGAAATTTAATTATAAAAAGGGTTTGCAGAAAAAAAGCAAGCTCTTTTATTTCATTTTAGAAAAAAATATATAAAAAATTATTAAGAATAAATTCATACACAAACATAGTATAAAAACACACAAGTTTGAAAATAATAATATAATAATATTGACGTACATAAAAACGTATGTTAAAATATTTATGAGGAGGTGTAAAAATGACAAATATAAATGTTACAAATTTCAGAAAAGATATATACACATTATTAGAGCAAACTATAAATTTTAATGAACCAATAAATATTTCAACAAAAAATGGAAATGCAGTTGTTCTATCAGAAGAAGATTATAATAGTTTAATGGAAACAGTATATATTATGTCTGTACCTGGTTTAAAAGATGAAATACTAAAAAGAGCAAATGACGAAGAAAACGAATTTGTAAGCGAAGAAGAGGTGGAGTGGTAGAATGTACAAAATAGAATATCATAAAAGAGCAATAAAAGACATAATAAAATTGAAAGAAAATAATCTAGATAAAAAAACAAAAAAATTAATAGAAGTATTAAAAGAGAATCCATTTCAAAATCCACCACCATATGAAAAATTAACAGGTGACTTAAAAGGTCTGTATTCACGTAGAATTAATATCCAACATAGATTAGTGTACAAAGTAAATGAACAAGAAAATAAAATACAAATTTTAAGTATGTGGACACATTATGAAAATTTATAAAATAAAAATTTCATTTTCCAAATATAAACATATAATAAAATGAGGAGGAAAATGAAATGAAAGAATATTATAATCAAACAGACAGTAGATGGGCAAACCACCCATACACAAGTCCAACACATCCACAAGCAAACCTAAAAACGAGTGGATGTGGACCAACATCAGCAGCAATGATAGTAACAAATATGGTAAAAAAAATACTACCAAATGAAATGGCAGATATACTAAAAAACAAAGGATACAGAGCAAATGAAGGAACAAGTTTAGAAGCATTTAATTGGTTAGGAAAAAACTATAACTTAGAAGTAAAAAGAACAAACAATATAAACGAAGCAATAGAAAGTGTAAGAAATGGAGGAATGGCAGTAGCAAGTTTAGCACCAGGAGGATTATTCTCAACAAATGGGCATATTGTAGTATTTGCAGAAATGAAAGATGCAAACAGAATAATAATATATGACCCATATTTATACAACGGAAAATTCAATCAATTAGGAAGGCAAGGAAAAGTAGAAGTAAACGGAAATGAAGTATATTGTAGTATAGAAAACTTCCAAAAATACGCAAAATGCCAAGCATATTTCTATTACAAAAAGCCAGCAGAAATAAAAATACCAGATTTACAATATAAAGTACACCTACAAGATATAGGATGGACAGAATGGAAAAATGCAGGAGAAACAATAGGAACAACAGGCGAAAGTAGAAGGGTAGAAGCAATAATTTTAAAAGGAAATAACGGATTAGATATATCATATAGAGTGCATATGCAGGATAAAGGTTGGTCAGATTGGGCGAAAAATGGAGAAACAGCAGGAACAACTGGAGAAAGCAGAAGAATAGAAGCAATAGAAATAAAAAGCAACAAAAATTTAGTAGCACAAGAGCATATACAAGATGTTGGATGGATGCCAATTTCTAAAGGAAAAGAAATACGAATAGGAACAGAAGGAAAGTCTTTAAGACTAGAAGCATTTAAAATAGAGATAGAGTAAAACAAAAGCAGACATTAATAACATTAGCACTCACTTATTAGAATATAAAAAATGAGTTTAAGCAAAAGTCTTAAACTCATTTTTTAACATATAAATTAATTAGTATTACTTATTTTTTCTTTTAATCTTATTGGAACTAAGAAAAAAGCACCAACAATAATAGGAATATAAAAAGTATATAATCTCCAGAATAATATAGCCATATTAATAGTTCCAGGAAGGAATATAGAATTAAACAAAAGTAAAAAACCACCTTCAGCCCCTAAGCCAGCGCCAGGAGTAGGAATAACAGCCATAACCAAAACTAAAAAAGCCTGGAGAGGAATAATCTGCCAAAAACCAATTCCAAAATTGCCAAAAGCACGATAAACCATATAAGTAATAGAAAAATTAGCCAAATTTTGCAAAGTGGAGGCAATAAACATCTTAAAAATCATAGCCTTTTCAGAACGAATAATTTTAAACTGGTCTCTAAAATTATCAATACTATGAGAAAGTTTTTCAATAACATCATCAGGATGTTTCAAAATTTTAATCTTTCCCAAAAAACGAATAATTGGATTAACAATAGTAGTAATAGCCTTTTTATTAAATCCAGCCAATATAACAGCAGAAATACCAATTAAATTCATAGAAAAGCCAACAATAGCAAGCCACAAAAAATTCTGCAAAGACTTAGAGAAAAAGTCAAACTCAAAAATAACAACTATAAAAGTAAACAACAATAATGAAGATTGAGCAACAACAAATTTTATAGCCATAGCAGACAAAGAATCACTAACACGTTTTCCAGTCTTATTAAGTTCATATGCTTGCATAGGTTGACCTCCAGTAGAAAAAGGGGTAAGATTATTAAATAATTGCCCAATCATATTTACTTTAAAAGAATTAGAAAACTTCTGATTAGGATACATCCTTTTTATAGGCAAATGTAGTGTATAAGCTTCTGATAACCATTGTACTGACAAACATGCAAAACCAGCAATAACCCAAGAATAATTAACATGTGTTAAAACATTAACAATATTATCAATTCCATCAACAGAGACCATATATATTATTAAGCCAATAAAAATAATGGCAATAAGAACAAAATTAAAAGTCATTTTTTTCTTTTCCAAAATTATGTCCTCCTATAATAAAATCCGTGTAATGAAATTTGAATAAAATATAAACATTACACGGAACTATATACAATATATAATATTATTGATTATTTGTCAAATTTTCCAAGTCCAAAAGTTCTTGCCATCTAGCATCAACTTCTTTTTGGAACTCCTCAATCATCCATTCATTACCAGGTTTAAACATATGTTTAAAACGTTTTTGAGGTCTCAAAAATTCTTCTATAGGAAGCTTTTTAGCAGGTTTATAAGTAATATGATAAACACCATTAACAACTTCATATAAAGGCCAATAACAAGTATCAATAGCTAATTTATTAATAGCCATTAAATCATCTGTAGCATAGCCCCAACCTCTAGGACAAGGAGACAAAACATTCAAAAATGTTGGACCTTCTGTATAAATAGCTTTTTCTGATTTTTCATATAAATCTTTAAAATTCAAAAAAGCAGCAGTTTGAGCAACATATGGCAAATGATGACCAACCATAATTTTTGCTAAATCTTTTCTAGCTTGCATCTTACCAGGTATAACAGAACCAGCAGGGGATGTAGTAGTATCAGCAAACTTTGGAGTAGCAGAAGAACGTTGAATACCAGTATTCATATAAGCACCATTATCATAGCAAACGTAAGTCATATCATGACCTCTTTCCATAGCACCTGATAAAGATTGCAAACCTATATCATATGTACCACCATCTCCACCAAAAGCAATAAACTTAGTATGTTTATCATCTGGTAATTTACCTTGTCTTTTCAAAGATTTGTAAGCAGCTTCTACACCAGAAAGTGTAGCACTAGCTGATTCAAAAGCAGTATGAATAAAAGAATCTGTCCAAGCAGTATAAGGATAAATAAAAGTAGAAACTTCCATACAACCTGTAGCATTAGAAACAACAGCATGATCTTCTTCTTTTAAAGCTCTCATAACCATTCTAGCGACAACAGGAGCACCACAACCTGCACACATTCTATGACCTTCTGTAAATCTTGAAGGTTTATTTGCAACAACATCTTTTACATTATAAGCCATCTAATTTTCCTCCTTTCTTAACCCTAAATAACGATAAGGATTTTCAACTTTACCATTTTTAGCAATTTCAATTAAATCAGTATAAACAGAGTTAATTTCTTTAGTAGTAGTATCTCTACCACCAATACCATAAACATAATTAACTAAAGGAACATGTTTATCTGCAACATACATACTAGATGTAACATCCTCAAATAAAGCACCACCAATAGCATTTAAAGAATCAGCTTTATCTAAAACAGCAACAGCTTTACAATTAGCTAAGGCTTTAGCAACTTCTTCTCCAGGGAAAGGTCTATACACTCTAATTTTTAATAAACCAGCTTTAACACCTTTTTCTCTTAACTCATCAACAACAGCCTTTGTAGTTCCAGCAGTTGAATTCATACAAACAATAGCAATATCACTATCATCTAATTTATATTCCTCAAAAAGACCATAATGTCTACCAGTCCATTTTTCAAAATCTTTACTAACTTCTAAAATAACATCTTTAGCAGCTTTCATAGCATAACCCTGTTGAGCTTTATGTTCAAATAAATATGCCTGTAAATCAAGAGGACCAATTGCTATAGGTTCTTTATCATTTAATAAATAATGTTCAGGATGATATTCACCAACAAATTTTTTAACTTCACTATCTTCTTCTAATTCAATATTTTCTATAGAATGAGAAGTAATAAAACCATCTTGACAAACCATTAAAGGTAATCTAACATTTTCATTTTCAGCAATTCTATGAGCCATCAATAAATTGTCATAAGCCTCTTGGTTGTTTTCAGAAAATAACATAATCCAACCAGCATCTCTAACACCCATAGCATCAGAATGATCACAGTGTATATTTAAAGGTCCTGAAACAGCACGGTTTACCAAAGATAAAACTATAGGAAGTCTTAAACTTGAAGCTATGTAAATCATCTCCCACATTAAAGATAAACCATTAGCAGATGTTGCAGTCATAGCTCTTGAACCAGCAGCTTCTGCACCAATACAAGCACTCATAGCACTGTGTTCACTTTCTACAGCAACAAATTCAGTATCAACCATACCATTTGAAACAAATGTAGAAAAATATTGAGGAATTTCTGTAGATGGAGTAATAGGGAATGCAGCAACAACATCTGGATTTATTTGTTTCATAGCAGTTGCAGCAGCTTCATTACCACTTAATCTTTCACGAATACTCATTTTATACACCTTCTTCCTTCATTGTAATAGCTCCAAAAGGACATACTTTTGCACATACTCCACAACCCTTACAATAATCAAAATTGAAATCTTTTCTTTTTAAAGTCTCTTTATCAACTGGAATAGAATCCTCTGGACAAACAGGAAAGCATAAACCACATTGTTTACATTTTTCTTCATCAAAAACAGGACGCATACTTCTCCAGTCACCAGTTTTAAATTCTCTGGCATTTCCAGCTGTATAAATATCTCCACCAATTGTTAATTTCTCCATTGGTGTCTTATTATTAATATCAGTCATTTTTTTCACAATCCTTTCCTAATTATGCACTTCATTAAGTGCCATTTCTATAGCTTTCATATTACCATCTATAACCTCAGGTTTTTTAGCAAATTTATGTTTAAAAGAACCTCTCATATCATTTATAAAATCTTGTTCATCCATTATTTTGCTAACTTTAACAATAGCAGCAAGCATAGGAGTATTTGGAAAATATCTACCCAAAGTTTCCATAGAAACTTTTCTTGCATCAATTGTATAAATATCACCATCAAAACCATTTAGTTTACTTTTTAAACATTCAGGTGATTTTGTTGTATTAATAACTATAGCACCAGTAGATTTTAAACCAGCAGTTACATCAACAGTTTCTAAAAGTGTATCATCAACAACAACTACATAATCTGGTTCATAAATATTGCTATGTATAGTTATAGGTTTATTACTTATTCTGTTATATGCTGTAATTGGGGCTCCCATTCTTTCAGGTCCATATTCAGGAAATCCTTGAATATATTTACCAGTATTAAATGCAGCATCTGCTAATAATAATGATGCTGTTTTGGCACCTTGACCTCCACGTCCATGCCATCTAATTTCTATCAAGTCTTGCATATTATCATTCCTTTCCAAGTATAATTTTAATTTACTCATTTATAGCATTTTTATGCTTTTGTTTGATAAAGTTAGTATATTCCTAAAAGCCTATTAGTGTCAAGTGAATTTTAAAAAATTGACCAGTAGGAAGGGGGATTTTTATTTAAGGTTTAATAATGAATATTAAGTAATATTAGATATTTAATCTTTTACAAAATAAAAAGGTGTACTTTTGGTTTGTTCTATTAAAGTTTTTTATATGATAAAATATTTGCATTAGAAAAAATAAAATTTTTAAAAAGTTTTTCTGAAATATAACTATATATGTAAATTTTAGTAAAATCGTTTTTCAAAAGAAAATATTAATTTTTAAGCTTTAGTAAAAGTATATACTCAAATTTATAGCATATACCAACAAAAAATGCAATGGTAGATGTTGGAAAAGAGTCAAATAAAAGATGTATAAAAATGATAAAAGCTGTTAATACTGTAAGCAAAGCAGATTTTATACTTTTTTGTTAAGCTTAAAACTTAATAAAAAAAATTGAAAGTCAAAAGAGGAGGATGAATATGAATTCAAGAAGAAAAAACAACAAAGGAATCACACTAATAGCACTAGTGATAACTATTATCGTGTTACTAATATTAGCTGGAGTAACAATAGCAGCATTAAGTGGAGACAATGGAATATTAACAAGAGCAAAAGAAGCAAAACAAAAAACAGAACAAGCACAAAAAGATGAAGAAGAAAATTTACAAGAAATTACAGACACAATGAATAGAGTAGAAGGATATAACAGAAGTAAAAAAGTAAATAGTCCAAAAGTAGTTACAGGAATGATACCAATAAAATGGAAAAATAATAATTGGGTAGTATGTAGCCAAGATGATGCAGAATGGTACAATTATGATGATAAAAAAGAATGGGCAAATGTAATGTTAAGTGATGGAACATACAAAGCAGATACAGTAGCAGTAGGACAAGTAGTAACTGAAAGTGATTTAGGAAGTATATATGTGTGGATACCAAGATATGCATATAAAATAGCAGGAGAAAAAAATATAGAAGTAACATTTTTAAAAGGAAATACCAACGAAGGAGTGGACGGAGCAACATATACAACAGACCAATCAACAGATACAACTCAAACTGCAATAGTACATCCAGCATTTAATTTAGGAGGAACAGAATTAAATGGATTCTGGGTAGCAAAATTTGAAGCAAGTGGAACAAATAAAGATGGAAATGCAGTAGGAAATGCAAGTAGTTCATCATCAGAACAACAATATGCACCTGATAGTACAACAATAGCAAAAAGCTTACCAAATAAAATAAGTTGGAGACATATAACAATAGGAGAAAGTGAAAAAAGAAGTATGGATATAGCTACAACTTCAAAATCAAGTTTTGGTTTAAAAAGCGGTGTGAATAGTCACTTAATAAAAAACAGTGAATTAGGAGCAGTAGCATATTTATGTTATAGCAAATGCGGAAGTGTTCCAATGACAAATGGAACAGGAAGTTTAGTAAATAACAGTCATTGGTATAATTTATATACAGGACAAGGACCTAAATCATCAGGTGATGAAGGAAATTACAGTTATGATGCATCACATAATTACAGTACATCAAATGGA
>ERZ824473.2126-NODE-2126-length-24725-cov-5.867248_pt1 | contig 24725 bp, 23 predicted proteins | sample MGYA00519874_ERZ824473 | MGnify/ENA primary metagenome ERZ824473 (study PRJEB31778, sample SAMEA3449151) | human gut metagenome | biome: human gut; feature: human-associated habitat; material: faeces | place: United Kingdom | collected 2010/2012 ... | reverse complement strand
CTGAATTTGATAAAAGCATTAACATTCTATCAATACCAGGTGCAATTCCTGCATGTGGTGGAGCACCAAATTGAAATGCTGTATATAATGCTCCAAATTTTGTTTTTACTTCTTCCTCTGTGTAACCTGCCATTTCAAAAGCTTTTAGCATTATTTGTATATCATGGTTTCTTACTGCACCAGAAGAAAGCTCTATTCCGTTACATACTATATCATATTGATATGCAAGTATTTCTAATGGATTTTGATTTTCTAATGCTTCCAAACCTCCTTGTGGCATTGAGAATGGGTTATGGCTAAATGCTAATTTATCATGGTCATCTAATTCAAACATTGGGAAATCTATTATCCAACAAAATTGAAATACATTTTCATCTATTAAATTTAATCTATTTCCTAATTCTGTTCTTATTTGACCAGCAAGTTCTGTTGCTCTTTTTTCATTATCTGCAATAAAAAATATTGTATCATTTTGTTTTAAATCTGCTAATTCTATTAAAGTTTTCTTTAAGTCATCTGGTATAAATTTATCAATTGGACCTTTGAAACTCATATCTTCTTGAACCTCTAAATATCCAAGTCCTTGCATTCCAATTGACATAGCATATGCTAACATCTTTTCATGGAATCCCTTTGACATATGTCCTTCAACTTTTATAGCTCTTACAGTTCTATCAATAAATGGCTTAAATGTACATTTTTTGAAGAAATCTGATAAGTCTATAATATATAATGGGTTTCTTAAATCTGGTTTGTCTGAACCATATTTAAGCATTGCTTCTTTATATGTGATTCTTGGGAATGGATATTTTGCTATTTTTTTATCAGAGAATTTTTTAAATGTATTATACATTACAGGTTCCATTACTTGGAATACGTCCTCTTGTGTTGCAAAACTCATTTCCATGTCTAATTGATAAAATTCTCCTGGTGCTCTGTCTGCTCTTGCATCTTCATCTCTAAAGCATGGTGCTATTTGGAAGTATTTATCAATTCCAGATACCATTAATAATTGTTTAAATTGTTGTGGTGCTTGTGGTAATGCATAGAATTTTCCTGGATGTAATCTACTTGGTACTAAATAATCTCTTGCTCCTTCTGGTGATGAGCTTGTAAGTATTGGTGTTTGTACCTCTAAAAATCCTTGTTCTTGCATTTGATTTCTTAAAAATTGCAAAACTTGTGCACGAAGTTTTAGATTATTTTGTAGTCTTTCATTTCTTAAATCTAAATATCTGTATTGTAATCTTAAATCTTCTCTTATTTCTTGAGTTGTATTAATTTCAAATGGAATATTTTTTGTTCTTTTTCCTAAAATTTTGATTTCTTCAATTTTAATTTCAACAAGTCCTGTTTTTAATTTTGGATTTACAGTTTCTTCATCTCTCTTTTTTACAGTTCCATAAACTGTAACTGTTGACTCGATTGGAATATGTGATGCAAAGTCAACATCTTTTGCCTCTCCTGATGTTACAACTTGTGTTATTCCATACATATCTCTGATATCTAGGAATACTAATCCTCCTAAGTCACGGATAGTTTGTACCCATCCAGCAATTCTAACTTTTTTTCCTACGTCTTCTAGACTGATTTCGTTACAAGTATGTGTCTTGTACTCGTTCATTTTTAACTACCTCCCAAAAGTTGTCAAAAGGGACGCCCCTTTTTGACAAGATTATTTGTTGTCAAAAAGGGGCGTCCCTTTTGACAACTTTTTTGCAATGAGCATCAAAAAACGTCCACTGCAAAATGCAGGGACGAAATAATTCCGCGGTACCACCCAGCTTGAAAATATTTGCTTTGCAAATATTTTCCACTTTATAAAAATTGCTCCAATGTGTTTCACAATTTAGGTTGACCTTAAAGGGCTTTCAGCCGGTGACCCTTTTTCTCTTTTAGTTACTTCTAATTGCTTTGTATTGTTCAAGCGCAATATATTTTTTATTATTATGTTTCTTATTTTAGCATCTTATTCACCTATTTGTCAATAAAATTTTAATTTTTTTATTATCTTCTTCAATAAATTTCATTTTAATTACTCAAAACACTGCCATCTTTCAATTCTAAAATTCTATCAACATTTTGAATAGTAGACAATCTATGAGCAATAATTATAACTGTACTATTTTTAGAAATTTTATCAATAATGCTCTGTATCATTTTTTCTGTTCTTAAATCAATATTGGAAGTAGGCTCATCAAAAATATAAATATTAGCCTTATGAACTATTGCTCTTATGAAAGCGATAACTTGTAATTCTCCTTTTGATAACCTATTTATATCAACAACTTCGTCTAGACCATTATCTAATCTTTCTAATAATGGAATAGCTCCAATTTGTTCCATAACATCTAAAATTTGTTTGTCTGAAATATCATTTCTTTCTAGTACAATATTTTTTCTTACAGTGTCCTTAAAAATATAAGAATCTTGTGATATGTATGTTATATTATTTCTTATTGATTTTATTGATAGTTCATTCAAATCATATCCATCTATTGTAACTTTTCCTTTGTTTATAGGATATAATCTCATAAGAATTTTAGTAATAGTAGTTTTTCCCGCACCGAGTTTTACCAACGATTGCAGTCTTTTCACCTGCTTTAATTTCAAATGAAATATTACTTAAAATATTCTGTTTGTCATAAGAAAATGAGACATTATTAAATTTTATATTTCCTTTTAGATTTTCAATATTTAAGCCTTTATTTATATCTTCTTTTTCTTTAATTAGTAAAATAGTATTAATTCTTTCTAGTGATACTTGTGATGTTTGAATATCTTCTATTTGATTAAATAATTCTTTTAATGGTGAAAAACATTGTCTAATATAATATAGAAAAATGTAAACTGTTCCCAATGATATTCCACTATCAATATTTAATACATAATATAAAACTGCATATATTGTTATAGCCTCTACCAATACACTTATTGGCCAAGGAAGTGAATCTAGCCAAATATGTTTAATCCTTATTTTTAATTCTTCTTTAAGTAATTTATCAACTTTATTTATATTTTTTTCTTCTAAAGAAAAGAACTTGGTTAATTTGCTCTTATTATATGTTTCTGAGTACTCTTTATTTTGTAAATCACATTTTTGAGCTTTTTCTTTTTGAATTTCTTTTAATCTTTTTATAATTAAAGATTGGTTTATAGCAAATACTATTATAATTATAGTTCCTATACATGCTAATTTTATATTTATCATAAACATAGTAATAAACATAAAAACAATATGTACTATATCATTTAAAATGACTGGTATATCTTCTGAAAATAGTGTTTTTACATTTTCTGCATCAACTGTCAACCTAGTATAAATATCAGAAGATGAAAATTTTTCAAAATCATTGATTTTTAATGATAAAACTTTGCTAAAAATTTTGCTTCTCAATTCATTTAACATCTTGTTAGATAATAAATTTGTTTTTTTATTCCTTACTACTTCAACAAAAATTATTACAAATCTTGTTAAAATATATAGTGCCACAATAATCAAAATAGATTTGCCGAAAATCATTTGTTGTGATTTTATCAATTATTAATTTTAGAAAATATGGTGCCAAGACATTTAAAATATTGACTAAAACTAATAAAATAGCTATTGTAATTATTGTTGTTTTATTTTTCTTTATTATGCTAGTCAACTAACTCACCTGCCATTTCATATTGGTACATTTCTTGATAAATACTATTTCTTGATAATAATTCGTCATGTGTCCCACTATCTATAAATTTGCCATCTATCATTAAATAAATTTTATCCATATCTTTTACATCTGTTACTTTATTTGCAATATTGATTATTGTTTTTTCTTTCATTTGCATAATATTATTTAATATTTCTTTTTCAGTATTATTATCTAATGCAGAAAAAATATTGTCTAATATAATAAAGTCTTTATCAGTAATTATATTTCTTGCTATTGCAACTCTTTGTTTTTGTCCTCCTGATAATTTATGTCCATTTTCTCCTACTACTTCTTCAAATTCATTTTCCATTTTAAAAATATCTTCTAGAATACATGAATTATTTGTTGCATTTATAATCTGCTTACCATCATATGTATTCTCTAATGTAATATTATTTTTTACTGTATCATCTAGAAGAATTACTTTTTGTAAAATATAACTTATATTATTGAATATACTGTATTTATTTATTTTAGTTATATCTACACCATTAATAAATACTTTATTTTCTTCTATTTCATATAAACCAGATATAATATTCATGAGTGTTGTTTTTCCGCTTCCAAATAATCCTATAATTCCTATTTTATCATTTTTATTTATCTCAAAATTGATGTCTCTTAATACATATTTGTTATTGTTTGGATATTTATAGCTAAAATTATTTACCTTTATAGTATCTATTTCATCTATTATTTGTTTATTTTTTGTATTATATATATCTAAACTTATAATTTGATCTATTCTATTAACAGCTTGCTTAAAATATACAATTGAACTTGTAATTCTATTTATTCTGCTACTAAGTCCTTCAAACATTTTGCCTATAAATGCTATAAAAACAGTTAAATCTCCAACTGTCATTTGTCCATTTTTTATACAAATCACACTATAGATTACTGCTAAAATGCATGACAAACTTTCCGCTATATTTGTTATATTGTTTATTGTATTATCTAGTTTTCCAACTTTATAATCTTTTTCTTGCATTATTTTATTGTTTTTGTTAAATAGTTCATCTTGTTCTTTTTGATTGTTATACAATTTTATTAATGTAAAATTACTAGTGTTTTGTTCAATTACATTTGACATATTTATATATTGTTTTCTAGCGTCTTCTACTAATATATTTTTCTTTTTATATAATTTTAATACAATAATTAATGTTACTAATAAAATTGCTACCAAAATTATAGATAGTCTCATATCTAGATCTTTGCCTGATATTACAATCACAAGAATTGGCGTCATAATTACTTGTGTGATATTTTGAAAAAATTCACCAAGAAATTTTTTTATCATTGGTATTTCTTTTGTTAAATATGCTAAAAATTTTCCCTTTTCTGTACTTTCGTAGTAATCTTCTTTTATATATTGTAATTTTTTATAAACTTCTCTTCTTAATTTCATATCAGATGTTCTAGCAACTGCATAATAAAGTAGTCTTTTTATTAAGTTTGGTAATATTATAATTGCTGCCCAAAACAATAGTATATATATTTCTTGCATTACTTGTTCTTTGGATATATTAGATTGCATTATCATATCTAATATTTTACCTGTTATTTGTGATATTAATAATAATATGTACAATGCGATTGTTTGAAATATCATTCCCATTATATATAATGGAAATGTTCTTTTTAATTCGTCCACTATCAATTTACTATGACTTTTTTTCTTCATCTTTTGGTCTCCTTGTGTCAAAAGTTGTCAAAAGGGACGCCCCTTTTTGACAATATTTTTTGTTGTCAGAAAAGGGCGTCCCTTTTGACAACTTTTTATTATAAAAATTATACTATTTTCCAAATATTTAAGTCAAGTTTTTTATGATACATAAAAAAATAATCTTCCTTATTTTTTAAGAAAAATTATTTTAAAGGTTATATTATTTACATTTTACTTTTATTAAAGTAAATTATTAGATTTTCAATTGTTTCTTTGTCTTTTTTGGATAATTTATCAAATCCTGCTAATGAATATTCCATAGTTTTATTTTCTTTAGTATTTATATATTCACTAAAAATTTGGTCTAGACTAATTTTTAGTACATTACATATTTTTATTAAAACTTCATATGATGGCTTTGATTTGTCTTGTTCAATGTCACTTATGTATCTAACAGATACTTCTATTTCTTCTGCTAATTTTTCTTGAGTATATCCAAAACTTTTTCTTATTGTTTGAATGTTTTTTCCGATTTTTATTACACTTGTTTTTTTCATTTATACCACCTAACTTTTTTGTTTATATTATCAAAATTTTTGAATTGTATAAATGAATTATATTCGTATGCTATTGTATTTTATTTCTATTTAAAATTTTCTATATATTCTTTTAATAATTTATCTAACTCTTTTCTTTTATTGTCAATTTTTTGATATTCTCCATTTTCAAGTAATTTTTCTATTTCTTTTAAAAGGTCAGAAATTTGTTTTTCTAAATATTTCACTTATACCACCTCATCATTAGTCTATTATACCTTTCCTAAATGTATTTTATACATTATTTACTAATATGTCAACATTTATTAGTAAAATAAATTAAATAATTATTATACAACTAAATTAAGTTCATGTAAAACAGTACTAACATAGATGTGTCCAAATGGAATATCATGAAATATTATGAGGTTTATATACTACAATAGTTAGAGTAACAAGAATGAAATCAACATCATATGAATTGAAAATAAAATACCTTTATTTTTCCTTATTCATATAGTCATTATTTATAAGTAAAAAAAGAAGACCATTTCTAGTCTTCTCCTATACGAATTCATATATTTATATATTCACAAATTATTTATTATTATTTACTAAATCTTTTAATGCTTTACCAGCTTTGAATACTGGAGCTTTTGATGCAGGTATTTTGATTTCTTCTTTAGTTTGTGGGTTTCTACCTTTTCTAGCAGCTCTTTTTCTAACTTCAAAAGAACCAAATCCAACTAATTGAACTTTATCTCCTTCTACTAGTGCGTTTGTAACTGTTTCAATAAAAGCGTTTACTGATGCTTCAGCTGCTTTTTTTGTGTCACCTGTTTTTGCAGCTATTGCTGCGATTAATTCAGCTTTGTTCATTTAAATTACCTCCTATAAGATTTAAATATTTATGTACTTTTATCGCCTGAACTAAGCAATAACTGTACTTACTACTATTTCTATTCGCCAACTTTCGATAAAATCCTTCTTTTTTTCTAATAAATTTTAAATTTTTCTAAAACTTTTACTATTTTATCACCAGTTGGAAGCATTTTTATTTCTTCTTTTGTGAAAACTTTTAAAACTACTATTGCTAGTACATATATAATAACTGCAAAGATTATTGCTATTATTGTAGCCAATCTTTCTATTATTATTCCTTTTAATGTTAAATATATAAAATATGAACACACTCCCATAATCGCTGTTGCAATAGTTGGTTTTATAACAAATTTCGTAAATGTTAAATTTAATTTTATATTTTTTCGTAAAGCTGTAATTGCTATACAAAATGCAACTAAGTGGCATGCAACGGAACCTATTGCTGCCCCATATACTCCGAAGTTTGGATTTGGAACTAGTGTTATGTTTAATATAAATTTAACTACTACACCTGTTGCTAATGAGATTGTTGGTATCATTAATTTTCCATATCCTTGTAATGCTCCATTTATTGTTTGATCTAATATTGTAAAAATTATTGTTAATGCACTTATTTGTAATATTAATGCTCCATCACTTGCATTTGGAAATAATAAATTCAATATCGGTTGTGCAAATACACACATTCCAACAGTACATGGCAATCCTATTAGCATTGATACTAATAGTGAAAATGATGTTTTCTCTGTTATTGTTTTGGTATCATTTTTAGCCTTTGCTGCTGATATTGCGGGAACTAGTGCTGTCGCAAATGCTACATTTATTGCTAATGGCAAGCTTGTTAATGTATCAACTTTTCCTCCTAAAATTCCATATAATGCTGTTGCTTGGTCTTCTGGCATAAAGTTTTTTAAATTTCTTACAACTGTAAATGAATCTACGTTTTTATTTATAGAAGACATTATAGCTGTTAATGTTATAGGAATTGATACAAATAAAATTCTTTTTATTATTGTTGATACTCTTTCATATTTGTAATTTACTGTATTTTTTATTTCTGTTGATATTTCTTTTCTTTCTAAATTATAGTATAAAACTAAATAACTAAATCCTAAAAATGTTGCAAGTGTAGTTGCTAAGTTTGCTCCTGCTGCCATCCACTCTGTTGTTACATTTGATAGTATTGCAACTATTTCTACTACTATAATTGTAAGTAATGTTTTAAAGACTTGTTCAAGTGTTTGTGATTTTGCTCCAACACTAATTTTTTGTCTACCGTTAAAGTAACCTCTCATAACTGATGCTACTGTAACAAAGAATATTGCTGGTGATAATGCAACTAATGTCATTTCTGCATCTGGTATTTGTAGCCATTGATTTGCAATTATATTTGCTCCAAAGAATAATAATAAACTTCCTATTAATCCTATTATTGCAAACGTTGCAAATGCTATTTTAAATATTCTATGTGCTCCTTTGTTATCTCCAACTGCAACTCTTTCTGATACTAACTTTGAAATTGCACTTGGTACTCCTATTGATGATATTGTAAGTAATAATGCATATATTTGATATCCACTTGCACATATTCCGTTACCTTTGTCTCCAAATCCTGGTCTATTTGTTAAATATAATGTATATACTAATCCTAAAATTTTTATTAATATTTGTGAAAACATTAATGTTATAACGCCTTGCATAAAGCCTTCTTTTTTTGGCTTTTTATCTTTAATATGTTTTACATTTTTTTTCTTGTTTATTTTTATCATATATTTTTGTATGGTTTTTGCCCTTATCCATACTCTCCTTTCTGCATTTATTTCTTTATTATAATTTTTATTTTTATAAACTTTTTAATATGCTTGATTGACTGTATTTTTCTAAATTATAATTATAATTTGAATTTTTATCAATAGTTTTCTAAAAAATCTTTGGTAAAATAAAAATTTTTATCTTATTTAATGTATTATTTTTGTCTTGATTTTTTGAATATTGGAATTTGATTTTTGAATTAATTTTTTGAATTAAAAGTAAATGAAAAACTAAATCTATAATACTATAAAATATTATATTTTGCAAGAACTTTTCATCGCAAAATTCGACATTTAAATTTTATTCTTATTAAGCTGTTACTTCTAATATTGCAATTTTTGTTAAATTTTCCAAAAATCATTGACAAAATAGCTTTTTTGTAATAAAATATTTAAGCATTATGTAGAATATGATTTAAATATAAACTTCTCCCCGGTGGTTTTTATTTAAATGTCATATATAAAATAAAAAATTAAATTATAGGGAGGGTAATTATTACCATGAATAATACAACATATAGCCCAAAAAAGGCTGAAATAGAAAGCAAATGGTACATAATTGATGCAGCAAACAAACCATTAGGTAGAGTTGCAACAGAAGCTGCTAAATTATTAAGAGGAAAACACAAACCAACATTTACACCTAACATTGATACAGGTGATCACGTTATAGTATTAAACGTAAAAGATGTAATTTTAACAGGAAACAAAATGGATCAAAAAATTTATAGACATCACTCAGGATACATTGGTGGAATGAAAGAAACTCCAGCAAGAGTAATGTTAGAAAAAAATCCAGAAAAAGCTATGACATTAGCTATTAAAGGAATGTTACCACACAACTCTTTAGGAAGAGCTCAACTTAAAAAATTAAGAGTTTATGCAGGAGCAGAACATGAAAATCAAGCACAAAAACCAGAAGTATGGGAGGTAAAATAATATGGCTAAATCAGAAAAAATAGTTTACACTGGAACAGGAAGAAGAAAATCTTCAATTGCCAGAGTTAGATTAGTTGAAGGATCTGGAAAAATAACTATTAATGGTAAAGATATTGATGAATTTTTCGGATTAGAAACTTTAAAAGTTATAGTAAGACAACCACTTACAGTTACAAATACAACTGATAAATATGATGTTATTTGTTCAGTACAAGGTGGAGGATTTACAGGTCAAGCTGGAGCTATCAGACATGGTATTGCTAGAGCTTTAAATGCTGCAAATATAGAATTTAGACCTGCTTTAAAATCAAACGGATTCTTAACAAGAGATCCTCGTATGAAAGAAAGAAAAAAATATGGTCTTAAAAAAGCTAGAAAAGCTCCACAATTTAGTAAAAGATAATATTTTAAAAAGAAAAAACATTATATGTTTTTTCTTTTTTATTTTATAACTTTTCTGATTATATAAAAAAACTCTGCCTGATAAAACCAAGCAGAGTAACCACCATAATAAATATTCCTCTTTCCCCAATACATTATATGTCACGTGTTCAACTAACAGAGAAATATCTATTTTCTTCTCTCCCTATGTAGGTGGTATTTACGTTAGTTAAACCTCTTTTATTATAGCATCATTTTGATATTATGTCAAATTATTTTACATTTTTTTCCATTATAATTGTTACTGGCCCATCATTAACTAGTTCTACTTTCATATCTGCTCCAAAAATTCCAGTTTCTACATTATTTATTTGTTTTTTACATTCTTCTATAATATATTCATACAATTTATTCGCAAAATCTGGTTTGGCAGCATCTGTAAAAGATGGTCTATTTCCACTTGAACAATCTGCATACAATGTAAATTGAGATACCAGAAGTAATGAGCCATTAACATCTTTTAATGATAAATTCATTTTTCCATTTTCATCTTCAAAAACTCGTAAATTAATTAATTTTTTTACTAAATAATCTGCTACTTCTTTTGTATCTGTATGTGTTATTCCTATTAATACCATGAAACCTTTACCTATTTTTCCAACTGTTTTTCCTTCTATATCAACTTGTGCATTTTTTACCCTTTGAACTACAAATTTCATTTTTTATACCTCTTCCCTAGTATTTTTTGAAGTCTGTTTTACTTCTATATTTAAAATAGTTATATCATAAAAGTGGATTAATTTCAAATTTTTCGGGATTAGAGACCCGTCCCCTAATCCCGTTTTTTTTCACTAAATTTTGTGTGATGTCCACATATTCCTATTTTATTCAATTATATCTATAGCACTATTAGAATTAACCCCTTCAAGGTTATAATAAGTACTTGGAATTTTACCTACAATAACATTTTCAATAAGCAAAACTTGGTTGCTAACCTTTTCTGTAATGCTATTATATGGAGTTAATATGCTTACTTCACAGTCTACTTGCAAATATACTCTATGCAACGTCTGATTAATTCCTTTTTCTGAGAACTCACTACGTAAATCTGTTTCCACATTACCTATTGATGATATTTTTATTGGCACTCCTGGTCCTTTTCCAGAAAGCAATTTAAAACCTGTGAAACTTCCAAGTGCTATTTCTATGTTTTCTCTTCCCCTTTGATTTATTGTATTCTGAATTTTTACTGCTACATCTGATATTATTTCGTTTATAGCAATTATATTTGATTTTATCATTGTTATATTTCCATCTTTATCTTTTTCTAATGTAAATAGTTCATCATATGTATGCTCTTTCATTACATTTGTTGCTTCTTCGTTTGATACTATTGTCGCTATTGATTTTGCTTTGTCTTTACACAATGTATCAAATATTGGCAAAATTGCATCTAATACTATTTTTACCGTACTAAATGCAATTACCATTATTATAAAAATTTTTACTATCTTTTGTTTTCTTTTTAAATTTTTATCACCTATATTATTGGAAAATATAGGTGGTATCTTTATTCGTGGTCTTGAATATATTTTACTATTCATAAGCTTTTTCCGAAATTTTTTCAAATTTTGGTATATATAGTTTTTGTCCTGGATAAATTTTGTTTCTATCTTCTATTCCATTTGTTCTTGCTATTCCATCAACTGTGCTTCCAAATTCTTTTGCTATGTTCCATAAAGTATCTCCTTTTTTTACTATATAAATTACTAAACTATAATCTTGTTCTTCTCTTTCTCCATCTTCTTGTATGCTATCTATCATATTTAAATTTGCTGTTCTATACATACTTGTATCTGCTTGAACATCAATATTACAATTAATGTCTCCTCCGTCTTGAATTATAAAGTCTTGTGATTTTATTCCCATATCACAATTTGTATTTAACATTTCTCCATTTTGTAAATTTTCTATTGTGTATTCAAATGGTATTTTTGCTTCTTTTATATTGATTTGCTTTTGAGAATTTTCAAAAATAAATTTTATATTTAGTTCAGCTTCATACATTATTTTTGTGTTTATTTTATTTTCATTTATTATTGTTGGTACTGTTTCTACATCAAGAAGATTTAGTCCTTGTATATCATTTAAATTTACTTTTTCTCTTATTTGTTTAACATTTGTTACATTTTGTTTGTTTGTCATTGTTGTTATTTGCTTTTTTTCAAAAGTTAAATTTTGTGTTGGACTGTACATGTCTTGAATTAAATTAATTTGTTTTTCTTCATAAGCACAGCATGTTACTTCTATTTCTATTTCTACATATATTGAGTGCTCATCTTGTGAATTTGGCTTTATAATTATATTTTTTATTTCATAATTTACATCACAAATATTTTCTTCAGATACATCTGCTATATCTATAAATCCAACTACTGGTATTTTATATGTAACAACATTTATTCTATTGTCTTCTGTTAAATACATTATTTTTATTTCTGCCTCTGCTTTTGTTAACACTTTGTTGTAACTAATTTTTATGTCTTTATCAACTAGATATACTTGTGCCTGTAAAATCTCTGCTAAATTATCCATACTTTCGATTTGAATATTGTCTTTGGCATAAATTTTTGTGGTTCCTGTACCTACTAAAGAATTTAATTTTAAATCTTCTTTTAAAATTTGAACATCTTCTTCATTTTGTACTTCATTTATTATTTCTACTTCTTCATTTGAATATATTTTTAAGTTTACTTCCAATGTTGCTTTAATTCCTATTTTTCTTCCATTTATTACTTTTGCTTCTATTGATTTTATCTTAACGTCTGAATTTACTTGCATTCCTTCTTGGCAATTTGGTATATTTAGGTTTTCTGAAAAATCAACACTTGTGTTTAAACCTCTTACTGTGTCGTCTGTACCATCTGGCATATACATTATGTATGCATTTACAGTTCCGTCTAGTCTTACTTTTTCACTTTGTACCTCTTTTTTGTAAATTGATACAACACCACTTGTACTAATTGTGTTTAAAATATCAGGTTTTGAATCTGGTACTATCATATCTCCTTCTGCAAATATGATTTCTTTTTTTTCTGCTATTAATTTATTTATACTTAAGTTTTCTCTTTGTGCTTCTATCATTTTTTACCTCCTTACAGTTTTTCTTTATAAATGTATATGAGGTTGTTTTTTATTTATGATTATTTTTATAAATTTTTCATGGTGTTATTATAATATTTAATTTGTTATCATATTTGTATTTATTTATTATATCTTGTGAAAAACTTGCTAATTCATTTGGAATTATGATTGTTGTGTATTTTTCTTTTTTTAAATTTTTTATTGCTTCATCTATTTCTTCTGGTTCTTGAATTTCTTCTACTTTCATTCCTAATAGTTTTGGAATTTGATAATTGCTTTCTTTTTCATATTTTACAAATGATATTTTCATTTTTTTCACTTTCTTTCTTTTTTTGTCTTTAATTTATTTTGCTTTTTTATAGATTTTTTATACTTTTTTTTATTTGTTTTATGATGATTTGACTTTTTATGTAAATTGAAGTATAATATGGATATAGATACATTTTAAACAAAAGCACAAAAGACCCTCCCAATAATTACAGGAGGGCAGAAAGAGGTAATTATGTATATTTCATCATCTGTTGACACTTATTGCGAAATGTGTAAAGGTAAATTCTGGGATCCTTCCGACAATGCCAAAACTCAGGCAAATGCACATAAAAAGTTTGGTATCACACCAAACAACTGCATAAATGACGAGAACGGAGTCACACACTGTCCATACGCAGCAAAATAAGTAACTTTTGGAGAGTTTAGCTTAAATAAAGCTTTTCTCTCCTCTTTCTTTTTTTGAACCAATGGTGACTTTGTTAATTTGGTTCAAAAACGTCTCCATGGTTTACATCTTAACAACTAATTTATTAAATTTTGAATTTATATAATTTTCAAGTTTAGTCATAAACACCTGTGGTTCAATTTCTTTTTTAGCAACCATATCTAAGCCTTTTTCCCAACTTGCAGTAAGTTTAGGATTTAGCATATCTGGCATAGAAAAATTGACAATATCATATATAATTTCTCCTTTATTTGTAGGAGTAATAATTTGAGTTTTTTTATTTATTTCTATGTATTTTATTCTTTCTAATTTTTCTATAATTCCACCACGAGTAGCACTTGTTCCAATTCCTGCACCTTTTATTTGTTCACGAAGTTCTTCGTCCTCTATAAGTTTTCCTGCGTTTTCCATTGCAAGAATTATAGAACCTGAATTGTATCTTGTTGGTGGTGATGTTTCCGCTTCTTTTATTTCATAATTTTTTACTAATACTTCTTGGCTTTTTTTCAATTTTTTTAAAATTTCTAGGTTTGCATCCTCTGATTTATCCACATTTTGTGCATCTTCTGTGGATTCTTTGCTTACATTTTTATTTGATGATTTTGCTATTTCTAAATAACCTTTGTTTACGCAAACCTTTCCACTTGCATAAAAAGTTTCTCCTTCTACATCAACTGTTACTTGTACTTTGCTGTATTCTGCTGGTGGATAAAAAATTGCTAAAAATCTTTTTACTATAAGTTTATATATTTGTTTTTGTAATTCTGGTAGTTTTTCGTAATTCTCATATCCTTGACCTGTTGGAATAATTGCATAGTGGTCTGTAATTTTGCTGTCATTTACATATTTTGTTTTTGCCAAATTATTTGTAGGATATTTTTCTTCTACCATTTTCTTTATATATCCTTGAACTTCTTCATCTTTAAATCCTTTGGCTATTCCATTTAAATTTTTTGATATTTCTTTTGCAACTGCTGTTGATAATACCCTTGCATCTGTTCTTGGATATGTAACTAATTTTTTTTCATATAAATTTTGAATAACATCTAGTGTTTCTTCTGGTTTAATTTTGAATCTTTTTGTACACTCATTTTGAATTTCTGCTAAATTGAATAGTAATGGGGCATTTTCTTTTTGTTTTGATTTTTTAAGTTCTGTTATTATTGCCTTTTTTCCTTGTAATGAAACAATAAAGTCTTTTGCTTTTTGTTCATTTTTGAATCCTGATTCATTATATAATAGTGGGGATTCGAATAATTTTGATTTTTCGTTTACTTTCCATTCTGCTTTAAATGCTGAATTTTCGTCTCCAAATTCTCCTACTATTTTATAGTATTTTGTTTTAACAAAGTTCCTAATTTCTCTTTCTCTTGACACTATCATCCCTAAAACACATGTCATAACACGTCCAACTGAAATTGATGCCTTTTCTTCATTTATTTTATTTGCCAGTGTCCTTCCTTGTGTTATTGATAATAGTCTTGAAAAATTTATTCCTATTAGGTAATCCTCTTTTGCTCTTAAATACGCACTGTCTGATAAACTATCATATTCTGATGAGTCTTTTGCTTCTCTTATTCCTCTTAATATTTCTTCTTCTGTTTGTGAATCTATCCAGACTCTTTTTACTTTTGCTTTTGGATTTGGATGTGCCATCATTAATACAAGTCTTTGGATATATTCTCCTTCTCTTCCAGAGTCTCCTGCATTGTATATTTCTTCTATGTCTTCTCTTTGCATTAAACTTTGGACTATATTAAATTGCTTTTGAACATTTGATATTACTTCATATTTCCATTCCTTTGGTATAAATGGCAATGTATCTAATCTCCAAAACTTTAATTTTTCATCATATTTATCTGGATAACTCATTGTTACTAAATGCCCTACACACCATGTTATTATCCATTCCTCTGATTCTATATATCCATTTTTTCTGGGAGCCGTTATTTTCAATGCCTTTGCAAATTCCATTGCTACTGATGGCTTTTCTGTTATCAATAATTTTTTGCTCATTTTATCATCCTTTTTCTTCTATATATTGTTTTGCTTTTTCATGTATAACTTTAAATTTTTCGGCTGTATCTTTGTTTGTGAAATTAAATCTGTTATATAATTGGTCTATATATTTTTTATCTTTAAATATTTTTAATGCTGGTTTAAAATATAAACCATATATATATGCAAAATGTCCTACTAATATATCTCCACTTGTTTCCATATTTTTAAATTTTATATGTTTATCTTCTATAAATTCTCTGTATATTTCATTTGTTACTATTTCATTATTCATGTTGTCTGTTTCCCATATTGTTTTTTCTTCTCCCGTTATTAGTATATAGAATATATCTGTTCTGTCTGCATCTCTTATTAATTTTGCATGTAATAGTTGTCTTTCTGTTAGATTTTCTTCTATGTCATCTCTATTATGATTTATAATTGATAGTCTTATTATTTCATCAAATTCATCTGTTTCTATAAATTTTCTAATTAGTCCTTCTTCAAATAATACTTTTGCTCCAAGCTCACCATGATTTATACTCTTTTTGTCAATAAATGTGTGATAAATTCTAATTTGTTCAAATCTTCCTATATCATGTAATAACCCTATTAGTTCAGCAAGCGCTATATCTTCTTCACTTAATTTTAGTTCTTCTGCCATATTTTTTGCTAATTGTGATACTCTTTCTATATGTTCAATTTTTAATTTTACTTGTTTGTCTTCTGGGTCGTAATTTTTCACATATTCTTTAAATGCGTCTTTTGCTTTTTCTATATCTATTTTCATTTTTATTTTTCCTCCGTTGTTTTCTCTTCTATATATTCATTTGCTAATTTTCTTATTTCCTCCACTTTTGTTTTTGTAGATTGATCTTTAAAATTGTATCTATCTATTATTTTGTTTATATAATCTTTTTCTTTTATAATTTCAAAGCTTGTCTTATAATTTATGTCATAAATAAACGCTATTACACATGTGATGTCATCTATAAATTTTATTTTAGCATTTTTTTCCTTTTTTATTGTCGCCTTTTTTAAAAATTCGTTATATATTTTTTCTGATAGAACTGATTTATTTACTACTTCTTCATTATTTCTATAAAAAATATATATTGATTCATATAAAATGTCTATTTTATCTGCATCTCTTATTAATTTTGCAAATAATAATTCCTCTTGTGTTAGCCCTGCTTCTATTGAAAATTTATTGTGATTTTTTATTGATTTTTTTATTATTTCATCATATTTATTTGTTTCTATAAATTTTCTTATTAGTCCTTCTTCAAATAATACCTTGGCTCCATAATCTCCATGGTCGAATCCTTCTAAATTATCTCCTAATCCTATTTCTGTATATTGTTTAAATCTTCCTATATCATGAAGTAGTCCTATTAGTGTTGCTAGTTGAATTTGTTCTTCATTTAGTTTTAAATTTGTTGCTATTTGTTCGGCTATTTTCATTACTCTTAATGAGTGTTGTTGTTTTCTTTCTATGTTTTCGTCTTTTGTGTTGAATTTTTCTGTGTATTTTATAAATTCTTCTTTTGCTTCTTCTATATTTATCTTCATTGTTATCACCTGCTTGGTATTTTATCACATTCTATTTTATTTGTAAATTTGATTTTGCTTTTTATAAAAATTCATGTTACTTGATAATAGTTTTGCCCAAAATCCCTTGAAACCTAAACATTTTTGTTATATAATAGCAAATATCAATAAATATAACGTTTTTAAAAACGAAAGGAGCAAAAATATGGCTTACAATTTTAAAGAAATAGAAAAAAAATGGCAAGATAAATGGGACAAAGAAGGAACATTTAATGCTAAAGATGATTACACAATGAAAAAATGGTATGGGCTTATAGAGTTTCCATATCCATCAGGACAAGGTCTACATGTTGGACATCCACGTAGTTATACAGCATTAGACATAATCGCTAGAAAAAGAAGATTACAAGGATATAATGTTTTATTTCCAATAGGTTTTGATGCATTTGGTCTTCCTGCTGAAAATTATGCAATTAAGACAAATGTTCATCCTAAAATAACAACAGCTCAAAATATAGCTCATTTTACAGAGCAATTAAAATCTTTAGGTTTTTCTTTTGATTGGTCTAGAAAAATAGATACAACTGATCCTGAATATTATAAATGGACTCAATGGATTTTTATCCAATTATATAAACATGGTTTAGCATATAAAACTACAATGCCTATTAACTTCTGTACTGGCTGTAAAGTTGGTTTAGCAAATGAAGAGGTTGTAAATGGTGTTTGTGAAAGATGTGGTAGTCCAGTTGTTCAAAAGGAAAAATCTGAATGGATGCTTAAAATTACTGCTTATGCACAAAAATTAATTGATGATTTAGATGATGTTGACTTCTTAGAGAAAATTAAGGTTCAACAAAAAAATTGGATTGGTAGATCAGAAGGTGCTGAAGTTAATTTTAAAATTGCTAATATGGATAAAAATTTGACTGTTTATACAACAAGACCTGATACTCTATTTCGGTAGCACTTATATGGTTATTTCACCAGAACATCCAATTTTAAAAGAATTAGAAGATAGAATTGAAAATTTAGATGAAGTTAAGGAATATCAAAAACAAGCAAGTTTAAAATCTGCTTTTGAACGTTCTGAATTGAATAAAGAAAAAACTGGTGTTGAAATTAAAGGTATTACAGCTATAAATCCATTAACTAATAAAGAAATTCCTATTTGGATTTCTGATTATGTTTTAATTACTTATGGTACTGGTGCAATAATGGCTGTTCCTGCTCATGATACTCGTGATTATGAATTTGCTAAAAAATTTAATTTACCAATTGTTCAGGTTGTTGATGGTAAAAATGTTGATTTATCTAAAGAAGCTTTTACAGATGTTGCAACAGGTAAACTTATTAATTCTGATTTCTTAAATGGATTAGAAGTATCTGAAGCTAAAAAGACTGTAATTAAATATTTAGAAGACAATCATATTGGTACTAAAAAAGTTAATTATAAATTACGTGACTGGGTATTTTCTCGTCAAAGATATTGGGGTGAACCAATTCCAATGGTTTACTGCGAAGATTGTGGTTGGGTTCCACTTGATGAAAAAGATTTACCTTTAAGATTACCAGAAGTTGAAGAATTTACACCAGGGGAAAATGGAGAATCTCCTTTAGCAAAGCAAACTGATTGGATTAATACAACTTGTCCTCATTGTGGTAAACCTGCAAAAAGAGAGACAGATACAATGCCTCAATGGGCTGGTTCTTCTTGGTACTTCTTAAGATATATGGATCCACATAATGATAAAGAGCTTGCATCAAAAGAAGCCTTAGAATATTGGTCTCCTGTTGATTGGTACAATGGCGGTATGGAACATACTACTTTGCATTTATTATATTCAAGATTTTGGCATAAATTTTTATATGATATTGGTGTTGTTCCAACAAAAGAACCTTATCAAAAACGTACTTCTCATGGTATGATTTTAGGAACAAATGGTGAAAAAATGTCTAAGTCTAAAGGTAATGTTATTAATCCAGATGATATTGTAAATGAATTTGGAGCTGATACTTTTAGAGTTTATGAAATGTTTATGGGACCTTTTGATCAAGTCGCTGCATGGTCTATGGAAAGTATCCGTGGATGTGGTAAATTTTTAGATAGAGTTTGGAACATGCAAAATATTTTAGTTGATGGAGATACTTATTCTAAAGAAGCTGAGAAAATGATGCATAAAGCTATTAAAAAGGTTTCACAAGATATTGAGGATATGAAGTTTAATACTTCTGTATCTACTTTTATGACAATGGTTAATGAATTCTATAAATTAGGTAAAATCAACAAAGCTGAATTTAAAACATTCTTAACTTTGTTAAACCCATTTGCTCCACATATTACAGAAGAACTTAATAAAATAGCTGGCTTTGATGCTGATGTTTCTACATACTCTTGGCCAGAATATGATGAAGCTAAAACTATAGATGATGAAATTACTTTACCTATTCAATTTAATGGTAAATTAAAGGCTACTATTACTATTTCTGTTGATGAAAATGAGTCTTCTGTTAAAGAAAAAGTTCATAATGCTATTGATTCTAAATTGGATGGTAAAACTATTGTTAAAGAGATTTATGTTAAAAATAAAATTTATAATGTTGTTGTAAAATAGTTTTTGGCATATACTAAATTAATATTTGAATATAAATATTTTTACCCTATTGAATTTCTGAAGTTCAATAGGGTATTTCTTTGAAATTAATACGCATGAACTACTGAATTTAAAACGTAGATTTTATCATCATGGTTGTCTAATCTTTTTTCGCATTTTTCTACTCTTTCGTTTACTGAAGTAAATTTTTCTGTATGTCCTGTGACTACATCTAATAAGATATCAAGTTTTTCTCCATGATCTGCTTCAATTCTTGCTACTGATAAACTTAAATTGTCTAGTCCTTTAGATAATTTTTCTTGACCTTTAAATAGTTCTTCTTGACCCTTAAATAATTTTTCTTGACCTTTGAATAGTTCTTCTTGGCCCTTGAATAATTTTTCTTGGCCTTTTTTTAAGTCCACTAATAATTTATCTCTTTCTTCTTGCCCTTTTTTTAAATCCAATATCATTTCTTTTATTTCATTATCTGCCATATTTTTTACCTCCCTTCATAATGTAGACTAAACTAAAACAAATATCAAATGTAAATTTTTACTTTTTTGTTCTTGTTTGTAAAAATATTATAACACCATATATCAAAATTTGTCAATATGAAATTTTTGACAAAATCCGACAAAATCCACCATAAACATTACATTATGATATGGTATAAAAATTTAATACACTACATTAAGTGTAATAAAAATTTAATACTTTCTTAATATTTCTGTAACATTACTTTACACATTTTATTGTATAATATATTTAGTGAAATTTTAAGGAGAAATTTATGAGTGTAGAATCAGATTTAAAAAAAGACGGAATTGTAGTAATAAAAAAATTAGATACATTAAGAGTTAATACAATAGCTAGAAATGTAGCTATTAGACTTTGTGAAACATTTCCCGATTTTGGACTTAATCAAAATGATTTGTTTATAAAGCTATCTAGATTGGATATGTATATTGCTAAAATGCCTGAAGGTATGGCAGAAGCAAATTATTTTTATAAAAATACATCTATCTATTTTAATGACCACATAGCTGATGATGATTTAGAAGAATTTGCAATACATGAATGTATACATTATATTCAGGAAATTAAAGATAAAAGAAATTATTTATTAAGAATGGGATTATGTGATTATACTGAATTTAAAATATATGGTTTAGGTTTAAATGAAGCTGCTGTTCAGCTTATGGCTTCTAAAGTTCTAGCTATTCCAAAAGAATATGTAAAATATTTTAATATTTCTTTTGAAACTAATAGTCCTTCTTACTATCCTTTAGAATGTTGTCTTGTTAACCAATTAGCTTATATTGTTGGCGAAGATGTTCTTTTTGATAGTACAATTAATAGTAATAACAATTTTAAAGATAAATTTATTGAACTTACAGATTATAAATCATTTATGGCAATCCAAGATAATATTGATAAAATTTTGATGGCTGAAGAAGAAATCATTAAAATAAATAACAAAATTGTTCAAATTGATGATAGAAATAAAAAAGTTGATAACATGATTAAAAAAATAGATTCATTAAAAAAACAGATTACTTTAACATTTATTAGAACTCAAAATCTTATTACTACTAGTTATTTTGACAAAGCGTTTTTGGCAATTAATGATTTAGAAAGTGTAGAGAATTATAGAAGGAAATTATATAATTTTAAAGATTATTTAGGTGCTACAGATGGATATACTTTCTTTAATGATTATTACGTTGATAAAATGATGGATTTAGAAGATAAATATAATTTATTAGAAAATAATGCTAATATGACTTCTGCTTCTATGTATCTTGTAAAGAAGAAAACTTCTAGAATTATGGCATTTTTTAGATATATAAAGAGCTTGTTTATTCATAATAGTTTAAAAAATAAAGATTTTGAAAATGAAAATGATTTTAATAAATAAAAAGTTACAATTTATAACTTTGTTACTCACATAAGTTATAATTGTAACTTTTTTTAATTTTAGATTTTATTTTAGATTTTATTTTAAAAATTCTTTTATAGAGTCTGCTGCATCTCTTCCTGATCGTGCAGCCCAAGCCACGGTGCCTTTGCATCCTGCTAAATCTCCACCTGCAAATATTTTTGTTTCTGATGTTTTATATTTTTCGTTAATTATGACGTTTCCCCACTTATTTAATGTTAATCCAAGTTCTAGTACTTCTTCTGATACATTGCTTCCAAGGGCCATTACTACATAGTCTGTATCAATTTCATAATTACTTCCTTCAATGTTTACAGGTGATAGTCTGTTTTCTCCTTCTTTTTTTACTAATTTTGTTTTTATAAGTTCCAATTTTTCTACTTTATTGTTTCCTTTTATTTCTACAATATTATTTTGAAATAAAAAATTTATTCCTTCTTTTTTTGCATCTTCTATTTCTTTTTGCTCTGCTGGCATTTGTTCTTCTGCTCTTCTATATATGACGTTTACTTGTTTTGCTCCGTAATTTTTTTATTGTTCTTGAGCAGTCCATTGCAACATTTCCTCCGCCTATTACTGCAACTGTTTTTCCTTCGTAATTTGGATGTTTTTTATATTCTAATAGTTCGTTTCCGCCATATACCCCTTCTAGTTTTTCACCTTTTACGCCCATCTGTGCTGATTTGTTTGCTCCAATACTTAAAAATATTGCGTCATATTGCTGTTCCAGTTTTGATAAATCTAGATTTTTTCCTAATTCTTTATTATACTCAACTTTAATTCCTAAATCTAAAATTCTATTCACTGTTTCTTGCACTCGTGTTTTTGGCAATCTGAATTCTGGTATTCCATGAACTAGTAGCCCTCCTAAGTAATTGTATTTTTCATATATTGTTACATTTACTCCATCTTTGGCTAAAAAGGCTGCACAGGTTAAACCTGCTGGTCCTCCTCCTATTATTGCTACTTTTTTATTTTGTAGTTTTTCGTCTGTGTTTATTTCCATTGCTTCTTTTAGACTATATCCTTCTTTTTCTGCCTGTTCAAATATATAGTTTTCTATATCCCCTATACTTACTGGCTCTCCTTTTATTCCTCTTACACAACTTCCTTGACATTGTTTCATGTGTGGGCATATTTTTCCACATATTCCTGGCAATACTGTTGTTTTTGATAATATTTGATATGCTTGCTTGTAGTTTTCTTCTTTTACTTCTTTTATAAAGTCTGGAATGTTGTTTTCTAGTGGACATCCTTTTAGTGAACATGGTTTTATTTTGCAGTTTAAACAGTAATTTACTTTTTCTTTTATTTCTTCCATATTTTCTCTTCCTTGTTCTTGTTTTTGGACGTTTTGATCTTTGATGTTTGTGCTTTCTTGTTATTATTTATTTTATTATAAAATTTTAAGGTAGTCAATGAAACTGACTACCTTTTATAATTTTTATTTAAATTTTCCCCAGTAATTATAAATGTTTTTTTATTATATATTTTTTATTAAATTTTCTTTTTATTTAATTCATATTCTGTTACTATTTTTACCATGCTTTTGTAGGTAAATTTCCTTCTTTTTATATATAAAATATTATACATAATTTATTGTATAGGTTGTGTTGAAATTTCATAATCTGATGAATGAACATGTACTTGTAGTCCATCATATGTACTTGACCAATTTTGGTTTGTATAAAATGTTATCCCCTTAATAGCTGATTTATTTTTAACTTTAAATGTAATTATAGCCCATGGACAAGTACCTGTTCCCGTTGATCCTAAATTTAATAAATTTAAAGGTGTTGGCCATAAGAATTGACTACCATAATGTTGAACACTACCACATATTACTAATGGTTCTATATATCCATAATTTACGGCATCAGTTATTGAGCACTGCATACCATCTTCAAAAATAACTTGAAAATTAGATATATATACTGATCCTGTGTTAAATGCTTTTAAATTTATTGTAATCCATCTATTATTTATATTTTCTGTAAATATGTTTGTATTGTTTCCACTATAAACTAATGTTTTATTTTCATTAGTCTGTATTACGGAATTAGAATTAATTTGTTTTTCAATCCTATAGTAATTACTAATGCTTTCACATTTTGAGTAATTGCCTCTATATATACTATCATTAACACCTGCCGGTATGTCTCCATTTGGATAATCAGTTGTATATAATGTTCCATAATTGCTTTGTATGCTTGTACCATAGTTAATATTATTTGGAATATTTACATTTGCAGCATTATAATATCCTCCATTTCCAGCATTATCCCATATATATAGATGTGTTAAATAAGTTTGTCCATAATGTCCAAATGTAGCTGGTGTTATGTCCGCTCTATACGCATTTGCTCCTGCATCCCATACAGCCTCAAACCATACCCAGTTGTTATATCCTCCACTTTGTGTTGATGTAGGCGCTGTTACTCTTGCTATCCCAGATGCATTATCAGTTGCTTGTATATATAATCTTGCTACACTCGCATTGACTTCGCCCCACCACCAATTTGTATGTGTTGGATTTTCAGTATCCATATGGATATGAATAACTGATGTCCACTCACTTGCATTTCCTACATTGTCTACTGCTCTATATCTATTATTGCAACTACTATATCCATTCCATGGTATAAAGTTTGCATCTACATTTTGATTTGATATTCCGTCTCCATCCCAATCTACTTGAAGATATGCAATTCCTGATTGTGTATCGGTTGAAGCTAATGTTATATTTATATTATTTTCCCATTTGCATTCATTACTTCCTGAATTATATGTTATCGTTGGTATTGTTGGTGCTGTTTTATCTATATTTGTTACTGTTCCTCCTGCTGATCCTCCATAATTTTTGCCATC
>ERZ824473.2124-NODE-2124-length-24731-cov-15.674015_pt1 | contig 24731 bp, 18 predicted proteins | sample MGYA00519874_ERZ824473 | MGnify/ENA primary metagenome ERZ824473 (study PRJEB31778, sample SAMEA3449151) | human gut metagenome | biome: human gut; feature: human-associated habitat; material: faeces | place: United Kingdom | collected 2010/2012 ... | reverse complement strand
GCGTCCGCAGACGCGCCCCCAAGCTGCTCTTCCCCCAAGTTTCCGTGAAGAACCAAAAAAGCGGGATTGCGCATTTTTCACGCAACCCCGCTTTTTGTCCCTATGCAATTCTCAGAAGCGCCGTGCGCGCCTTATTCCCCCATGCCTTGGTCGCGCGCCTGCGCGGTGTACAGCTCGTAGTATGCGCCGCGCTTGGCCATCAATTCGTCATGAGAGCCAGCTTCCATGATGCCCTGATTGCCAATGTACAGGATGCGGTCGCAGTTCTTGATGGTGGACAGACGGTGCGCAATGATGAACGACGTGCGTCCCTTCAGCAGCGCCTGAATGCCGTCCTGCAGCAGCTTCTCCGTCTTGGTGTCGATGGAGGAGGTTGCCTCGTCCAGTATCAGGATGCGCGGGTCGCTCAGCAGCGTGCGCGCGAAAGCAATCAGCTGCTTCTGCCCCTGCGAAAGGCTGCCGCCGCGCTCGTTCACGGTCGTTTTGTAGCCCTGCGGCATTTCGCGGATGAAGTCGTCCGCGCGGACAACCGCCGCCGCCTGACGTACCTCGTCGTCTGTCGCGTCCAGACGGCCGTAGCGGATGTTGTCCAGAATCGTGCCGGAGAAGATGAAGGAATCCTGCAGCATGATACCCATCTGCGAGCGCAGGGAGTGCAGCGTCACGTCGGTAATGTCGTGCTTGACGCCGGATTCATCCGTCAGCGTGATGGAACCGCTGCGCAGGTCGTAGAAGCGGCAGAGCAGGTTGACGATGGTGGACTTGCCTGCGCCCGTCGGGCCGACAAGCGCAATGCTTTCGCCCGCCTTGACGTGCAGGTCAACATCCTTGAGGACGGTCTGCCCTTCCTCATAGCCGAAGGTGATGTTGTTGTAATCAACTGCGCCGGTAATGGGCGGAAGCGTCTCGGCATTCGGCTTGTCGTCAATTACGACCGGTTCATCCATCGTCTCGAAGATGCGCTCCAGGTACGCCATGTTGTTCACGAAGCTGTTGTAGATGTTTGCCAGATTCGTAATCGGCTGCCAGAAACGGCTGACGTACTGCCCCATGGCGAGAATCACGCCGAAGGAGACCACCGCGCCGCCCAGCCAGTACACGCCCGCGTAGTACATGAGGGTGAAAACAATCTGGGTGATGATTTCCGAAGAGAGCCAGACGCTGTTGGAGATGTAAATCGCCTTCAGCCACGCCGCGCGGCACGCCGTCGCCAGCCGCTGCATGATGGAGCAGTTGACATCCTGCCGCGCGAACAGTTCGCTCACGCGCACGCCGTCAATGGATTCCGCCAGATACGCGTTGTAGTTGCTGTTTTTGTTCGACTGATTCTGCCACGCGCGGCGCTGACGCGGCTTCAGGATGATGATAATCGCCACGAAAATCGGCAGACCCGCCACAACAATCGTCGCCAGCGTCGGCTCGGTCGTGTACATGTAGACGACGATGAAGATGATATTGATGATTTCCAGAATCGAGTTGATGATGCCGTTGGAAAGAATATCCGACACACTGTTGACATAATTGATGACGCGCACGAGGATTTTGCCTGCCGGACGGCTGTCGTAGTAGGCGAAAGGCAGCTGCTGCAGGTGCGCGAAGAGGTCTTTGCGGATATCGTAGATGATCTGCTGACTGACGAACGCCATGATGCGCGAGCGGATGACCGTGAAGACGATGCCGACGATGATGATGCCCATGAACGCCAGCGCCATCTTCAGCAGCAGGTCAACGTTTTTCTGCGGTACAGCGACGTCCATGACGGTCTGGGTGATTTTCGGCACGGCGAGGCTCGTTACCGATGCCAAGGCGGACAAAAGCAGCGCCAGCAGCATCTTCCACTTGTGCTTGCCGATGTAAACGCCCACGCGCTTCAAGTGCCGGAAGTCAAACGGGGTTTCCAAGCGCTCGTCTACGTCAAATTTGTTGCGCGCCATGTTACATCACCTCCTGCGGAGCGGTGTCGGGCGTGATGCCGTTTTGCAGGCAGTACGTTTCGTAGTAGTAGCCGCGCTGACGCAGCAGCTCCTGATGCGTGCCGCGCTCGGTCACAACGCCGTCCTTCAAAATCAGGATGAGGTCAGCGTCCTTGACGGAGGAAATGCGCTGGGCAATGATCAGCTTCGTGCAGTCGTAGGGGAGCTGACGCAGCTGCGCCTGAATGTACTTCTCCGTCTCCATATCGACGGCGGAAGTCGTGTCGTCCATGACGAGGATGCCGGGCTTGACCGCCAGCGCGCGCGCCAAGGCAATGCGCTGCTTCTGCCCGCCGGAAAGCCCCACGCCGCGTTCGCCGATAATCGTGTCGTAGCCCTCGGACAAGCCCTTGATGAAGTCGTCCGCGGCCGCGCGGCGGGCGAAGTCGTGCACTTCATCCTCCGTCAGCGTCTGGTCGCCGAAAGCAATGTTGCCTTCCACCGTGTCGGAGAAGAGGAAAACATCCTGCGTTGCCGTACCGATGCCGTCACGGAGCTGCTGCAGCTTCCACTTGCGCACATTGCAGCCGTCAACGGAAATGCTGCCGCTGGTCACGTCGTAGCAGCGGGCGAGCAGCTGAATCAGCGTCGTTTTGCCGGAACCGGTCGGCCCCATGATGGCGACGGTCTGCCCCGGCTTGGCGGAGAACGTTACGTCGGACAGCACCGGCTGCGAGCCGTAAGCGAAGGACACATGGTCAAAGGAAATCGCACCCTCGATGTGGTCGTGATTCACCGCGCAGGAGCTGTCTACAATCTCCGGGCGGGAGACTTCAATCTCCATGACCTTGTTCGAGCAGGTGATGAAGCGCTGCCAGTCGTTGAGCAGGTTGCCCAGCTGCCGCATGGGGACGCTCAGCGTCCACGCCAGCTGGGTGAAAATCGTCAGTTCGCCCGCCGTCATGCCGTCGGTAATCATCAGGTAGCCGCCGAAAAAGACGGTCAGCAGCGTCATGGCGTTCGCCAGAATCTCGATGAAGGGGTAGAAAGACAACCAACGCTTGTTGATATCCAGATTCGCATCGCGGAAGGCGCGGGAACGCTCGTCGAAGCGGTTCTCCTCGTATTCCTCACGCGCAAACGCCTTCACCACGCGGTTTGCCGCAATGTTCTCCTGCGCCTTCGCGTTCATGTCGCTCATCTTGTCGCGCATGTCCACGAACATCCGCCGCGCGCCCTTGGAGTACACTTTCGTGATAATCATCAGCAGCGGCGTGACGCAGACCATTGCCAGCGCGAGCTTCCAGTTCACCGAAAACAGGTAAATCGACGACGACACGAACATGACGATGCTGTCTACCGCCACATAGTCTATGTATGCCAGAAAATGGCGGCACCAGTCTGTGTCGGCGGACAGGCGCGTCATCAGGTCGCCCGTGCGGTGAATGTCGAAAAAGCGCATGTCCTGATACTGCAGACGCGTGAACAGCCGCATGCGCAGGTTCATCAGCGTGTTCTGGGAGGAATGCTCCAGCAGGACAACCATCAGGTAGCGCAGACCTTCGCGCGTAACCTTGACAATCAGCATCGTCAGCAGCAAGCCGACGAGCGGTTCGGGGTTCTGCGCGACAATGACGTCATCCATCAGGCGCATCGTCAGGTAGGGGTTGATGAGCAGCATCAGCGACGTGACGGCACTGATGATGAGACCAAGAATGTGCCACTTGTGGTAGCGCTTGTCCATTACGCCCCACAGCCATTTGATATTCTCCATCGGTTACTCCTTATACAGGGTCGATTCGATTTCCTTTGTCACAAAGTCAGCAATGCGGATTTTCCATTCCTCGTCCGGGTGGACTTCGCCGTGAGAGCGGGCAACACTGCGGTCAAAGCCGCTTCCGTAGAAGCTGTCGATGCAGTGCACACCCGTTTTCTGCGCGACTTTCTGGATGACGCGGCGCTTGAGCAGCCCGTGAGATTCGTCCATCCATTCCTGCGGGGTGTATGTTTGCAGCGGCGTGGCGAGAAAAATCGCCGCGTTTGGGCAGACGGTCTGCAATGCTCGCACCGCCCAGAGCAGCGCAGATGCCATCGACGTGCGGGTCAGGGCGGCATAGGGGAGTTCACAGACGGCCGCGAAATCATCCGCCGGGGCATTTTCCGGTTGATTGCCGTCATTGGTGGAGATGGCGATGTAGATGACGTCCGGCGTGCTCAGCGTGCCTGTGCCGATACCGATTTCCGCCGGAATCGCATACTCGACGCCATCCACCGTCCAGCGGATGATGCTGCCCTTCGGCGTAAGTGCCTGCAAAACGCGCCGCACCTGATTGGACAGCACGTTGTCCGCCGTGTTCGTGTTCGGCGGCTCGATGAGCGTTACAGGCGTGATGTTCCTATCGCCTTCGTGCCAGTCGGAGCAGGTTGCGTACCCGCAGGCGGCATTCAGCACCTCCTGCGCGTTCAGCCGATGCGCCACCATCGTGCCGATACCGCTGACCTGGTCGCTGGTGATGCTGTCGCCCATGCAGCAGAAGCAGCGGATGTTCATGGGGTTGTCCTCCCTTGGAGAAAGACGTGTCGTTCAGTCGTAAGTTCATTAGAAACGGTTTGATGATAGCACGGTTTTTTCCTTGTTTCAAGGGGGCTTTTGGAAAGATTTCGACAATATTTCTTGCCCATCAGTTAAGTAACAAAAAGTCGGAAAAAAAGCCACAAAGCGGCGATAAAAACCAGTGACAGGAGTGGCGAAACCGAAGGTGTCCAGCGGGCAACCGCGGACTTCGTCCGTTTTCATTGCCCTCTGGAAGCATGGAAAAGACCAGTATGAAAAGGAAGTCAACCATGCCTATCAGCATAGAATCAGAAAAAACCACCCAACGAAACCATTTTCGTTCTGGTAAGAAATCAGACATTCTTGACAAAACACAATTTTTGTGTATAATTAAATTATTGCATCATCCATTCCATAGACCCCAAAGACGCTAAGGGAGGAAATAAAACATGAAACACTGGGTCGCACAAGCGCTTTCTCTGCTGATGGCACTCTGCTTGTTTCTGCCCTGCTTCGCCGCAGCGGAAGAAGCCGCGCAGACCGCCGTCGCCATCGACTTTGAGGATGGCAACGCCGCCGCGTTCAGCCAGTCTGGCTCCTGCACCGTCGGCGTGACGGAATCGCAGGCACATAGCGGTAAGCAGAGCCTGCGAGTTTCTGGACGCGGCAGCAATAACTGGGACGCCGTTGACCTCTCCGCTGCGTCGCTTGGCATCGAGGCCGGCGCGAAAGTCCACCTGTCCGCCTGCGTCTACGTCGAAAGCTCGGAGGACGGCGTTATGGCGATTGGCAAGGCGGGCGGCGATTACGCCTACTACGCGCAGGTGAACGTCAAGGGCAAGGAGTGGACGGAAATCTCCTGCGATTTCGAGGCGGACGCGGGCGTCAACATCCGCTTCCTCACGGCGTCGGATAACTACCTGGGCAAAAACTACTGCCTTGATGACGTTACGCTGACCATCACCGCGCCCGAAAAGGTGGATTACTCCGACGCGCCGCAGATTCACTACACGTCGGACTTTACCAGCGGCACGGACGGCTGGTATGCGCGTTCTGCGGGCGGCGCTGCCATCGAGACGACCGCTGACGGGCTGTACATTACCGGGCGTACCGCGACGTGGAACTCTCCCGGCCGCGACTTCGACCTTGTGCCGGGGCGCGCCTACAACCTGTCCGTGCAGGTGAAGCAGGACGAGATGGATTCGTGCAGCTTCATCCTGTCCGTCGCCCATACCCGCGACGGCGAGGAATCCTATGAGAACATTGTCACCGGCACGGCGAAGAAGGGCGAATGGGCGATGCTGTCCGGCTCGTACATTCCCGGTCGGTATGACAAGTATGTGCTGTACGTCGAGGGCGCGGGCAAGGAAACGTCCTTCACCATCCGCAATTTCACCTGCGACGAGAAGATAGACTCCTTCGACACCACTTCGCTGCCTGTCCTCAAGACGCTCTATGCGGATAAGTTCGATTTCGGCACGGCGGTTGTTGCCAGTGAAGTGGCGGACAGCAAACGCATGGCGTTCTACGGCAGCCAGTTCACCATCATGACCGCGGGAAACGAGATGAAGCCGGATTCGCTGCTGGACATGGCGGAATGCCGCAAGCTCAGCCGCACGGACGACACGGCCGTCGCTGTGAAGTTCGACAACTGCATTCCGTTCCTCGATTGGTGCCGCGACAATGGCGTGAAGGTGCATGGGCATGTGCTGGTGTGGCACTCCCAGACGCCCGAAGCCTTCTTCCATGAGGGCTACGCGACCCACAAGCCGCTGTGCAGCCGCGAAACCATGCTCGCCCGCATGGAAAGCTACATCCAGCAGGTGCTGACGTGGACGAACGAGAATTATCCGGGGCTGATTGTCTCGTGGGACGTTGTGAACGAAGCCGTGGCGGACGGCAGCGACCAGCTGCGCGAATCCAACTGGACAAAGACGGTTGGTCAGGATTTCGTGAACCGCGCGTTTGAGTACGCCCGCAAGTACGCCGCGGACGGCGTGAAGCTGTACTACAATGATTACAACACCCCCCTTGACCCCAAGCTGCACGGCATCTGCGTCCTGCTGGACAGCCTGATTGCGGATGGCACGATTGACGGCTACGGCTTCCAGGCACACTACTCCGTCGGCAGTCCGACGATTGACCGCGTGGATTGGGCGTTCCAGCAGATTGCCAAGCGTGATTTGCTCCTGCGCGTGTCCGAACTTGACGTGGGCATTGACGATACGAGCGAGGAAAATCTGCAGAAGCAGGCGAAGTATTACGGCGACCTGATGAAGATTTTCCTGCGTTACGCCGACCGCATCGAAGCGGTGCAGGTATGGGGCACGGTGGACGACCTGAGCTGGCGCGCGGACGAGTACCCGCTCCTGTTCGATAAGGATGCCCAGCCGAAGCCCGCGTTTGACACGCTGGTGGAACTGGCGCAGTAAATCCATCATAAAGGCAACACTGCACAACTCGGCGGCGCGTCGGGCGATGTCTTTTCCGCCATCGGTGGCATGCAAATTTCTCGATTTACTGCCAGTAAACCTGACGAAAAATCCATTTGCCAGCCGACCACCTCATTTGTGCGGTGTTACCCTAACTTTAAGGAGGCGACGAAGATGAAGAAGAAGAGTTTTGCCATATTGCTGGCTGCGGCGCTGCTGCTGTGCCTGCTGCCGGGAATGGCGCCGGAAGCGAAGGCGGAAACCATCCGCAACATATGTTTTTTCCTGTAAGAAGCAGGCAGATCTTGAGATTACAGGATTCGAGCGATACAACGACGATCAGCATTATGTAATTTACAAATGTCCACTCTGCGGTAAAAGCAACCATGCCATATTTGTTGGCAATCCAATCAGCTATCACTCTGGCGGCACCGAAACGCCGACCTGCACCACGGGCAAAACCTGCGCCAAGTGCGGCGCTCAATACGGCAAACTCGGTCACGACTGGGGCGCATGGCAATCCAGGGGCAACAGCAGCGAGCATTTCCGCACCTGCCAGCGCGACGGCTGCGATGCGGAGGAAACCGCAGGCTGCTCCGGCGACAGCAGTGCGACCTGCATCACCCTGGGAACATGCACTACCTGCGGCGGGCAGTACTACAGCGCACATACCTTCCCTGCGAATCAGGGCTGGGATTCGGATGCCGAAAACCACTGGGTTAGCTGCACCGTCTGCCACGAAGCGAAAACTAAGGTGGGCGCACATTTCTTCGTTCAGGGCAACGATAGCTCGTGCCTTAAGTCCGCAGCCACCTGCGTTTCTCCGCCCGTGTACTACACAAACTGCGCTTACTGCTACCGCAAGGGAACGGATACTTATGTACACCCATGGTATGAACCTGACCCGAACAACCACGACCTGGTGCACCACGACGCAAAAGCGCCCACCTGCACCGAAATTGGCTGGGATGAATATGACGCCTGCCAGCGCGAGGGCTGCACTTACACCACCAAGGTGGAAATCCCTGCGCTGAAACACAAGCTGGTGCATCACGACGCCAAGGCCCCCAGCTGCACCGAAATTGGCTGGGAGGAATACGATACCTGCTCCCGCTGCGATTACACCACCAAGGTGGAACTGCTTGCGCTGAAACACAAGCTGGTGCATCACGACGCCAAGGCACCCACCTGCACCGAGACTGGCTGGAATGAATATGACGCCTGCCAGCGTGAGGGCTGCGATTACACCACCAAGGTGGAAATCCCTGCCCCCGGGCACGATTATACCGAAAAGGTCGTCAAGCCCACCTGCGAAAAGGTCGGCTACACGCTGCACACCTGCAAAAACTGCAATGACAGCTATAAGGATCACCAGACGAAGACGCTGCTGCACTGGTATGGCGAATGGACGAGTAACGGCGACGGCACGCACAGCGCGACCTGCAAGCGCAAGGATTGCAAGCACGTCGGCAAGACCGAATGCGCCATCGTCGAATTCAAGCAGGATGAAGCGACGCGCACGCTCTGCCCCGTATGCGGCAATGTGAGCGATGGCATACATCTGGCGCTGGTTGAAGAAGTGACGGCGGAGGGCGAGCATCTGCCCTATGGCGAGCTGGTGCTGCGCATGGGTGAAACTGCGAACGGCAATACGCTGCTGAGCGTCTGCTTTGAAGTTTCCGGCAAGCTCACCCAGCCGAAGGGCGAGGTAAAAATCACGATGCCCGCCGAGCTGCTGAACGGCGGTACCCTGGCGCTGCTGAATGCCGACGATACGGAAATTGATCTGCCCTACATCGTGGAAGGTGAAAACGCAGTGTTCACGCTGGACTTCACCGATGCAGAAATTCCCACCGCACTGATTCGCCTGATACCGACAGCGGAATAATCCCATTTCATAGCGTTTTTAAGGCCGTTGCAGAAGATGAATCCTGCAACGGCCGCTATGGTGCGCCCGGCTTAGCCGAAGGCAAGGGTGTCCATCGAGCGGCGGAGTCTGAAGGAAGCTGGATGCCAGCGGGCAAACTCCCGAACCGACGAACAGAAATCACATAGTAGACCGTAGAGGGGCGGACGAGTGTGCATAACAACACAAGATCCAATGCTGCCCGAATCCCGTGCGGTAAATGTGGCGGTTATGTGGAAGAAAAAAAGACGGCTGCCAGGTTTATCCCCTGACAGTCGCCTCACTGTTTACTTCTTTTCTACTTTGCTGCTGCCGCGGATGGTCGCATCCGGCTTGGCGGCCTGCTTCATGAACGCCGACGGGCTGATGCCGACGATGTTCTTGAACTGCTTGGAGAAGTGGTACGGATCCTGCATCCCGACTTCGATGCCTGCCTGACGAACCGTGTGCCCTTCCTCACGCAGCAGCTCCTTCGCGCGCTCCATCTTGCAGTGCAGCACATACGACAGCGGCGGCATGCCCACTTCGCTCACGAAGCGCTTGCGGAACGTTTCCATCGGCATACGGGAAATTGCCGCCATCTCCGCCAGAGAGAAGTTGTCCTTGTACTGATTCGCGCGCAGGGTGTCCACGACCTTCGCAATCTCGTGCGAAAGCATCGCGTCCATGGCGACCGGCTGACCCCAGTGGCTTGCCAGCATCCCGTACATCAGGTGCTGCAGCTGATATGTCGCGTCGCTGGTGTCCGTGTGGCGGACGATGACCTGCACAATCTGCTTCGCCAAGTACATCTGGCTCGGCAGCGCCCCCTGTTTCAGCGGCATATGCAGCAGCGCGCCCATCTTGCGTACGACCATCGGCGCAAGCGGGCCTTCCAGCGCAATCCATACGCAGCGGACGCTCTCGTCAATCTGCAGGGCGGCATCGCGGTTGCCGGCGGGCAGGAAGCACGTTTCCTGCTGTTTCAGCGTCAGCTCATGCCCCTGCCAAACCAGCGTCGCTTCGCCTGCCTCCACCGCGAACCAAATCCACTGGTCATGCGGCTTAATGGGGCGTCTCCCTGCCTCAAACATCGCCGTGCCTGCCGCGTGAATCCACGCACCGCTGGAGCGGGTCAAGCTGCCCGGCTTGTGGTATCCTTCCACCACCATAGTATCCGCCGCAGCCTCTACGTCTGCGAACAGGTAAGACTCCATGCCCTTCATCCTCCTTCAACCAAATGGCACAATTGTCATTATGGCTATTATAATGCCCAAATCGGTTGATTGTCAAGAGGATTACACGATTTTCCCGAAATTTTTCTGAAGGATAGCTGTGCGTGCCCGAGGATAGATGAATGCCATTCGATACGGGTTAGCCTTAGCAAACTATTTGCCCGAAAAACAGCAAATGTACAATTCTGCCCTTGACAAGCGCGGGATGAGCGGACTATAATAAATCCGAATACGCGGCAATGATGCCGCCGGACGGAGGAATTTTCTCCATGATGCTGTCTGTGCTGTTTCCGTTTACGTTCCCGGCGTTTTTCGCCGGGCAAATTGACGTGCCGTGAAGCAGCAGCCGCAGCGATTGAGGAAAACATCAGGCGCGGAAGCTCTTTTGCGGGCTTCCGTGCTTTTTTTCGTCCATTTGAGCCAATAATGATTTTGAGCCAATAATGATTGACGCAGGAGGTTGAACACCATGATTATCGTCTTGAAGCAGGGTACGACCCAGCAGGAAATCGACACCGTCACCAATGCCGTGGTTGCGCGCGGCGTATCCGTCAGCCCGATTGTCGGCACGGAGATGACCATCCTTGGTCTGACTGGCGACACGAGCCGCATTGACCCCGACCAGCTGGAATCCTTCCACTGCGTCGAGCGCATCATGAAGGTCGCCGAGCCGTTCAAGAAGGCAAACCGCGCGTTCCATCCCGCGCCGAGCGAAATCAAAATCGGGAACACGGTTGTCGGCGGCAAGAAACTCGCGATTATGGCTGGCCCCTGCTCCGTGGAGAGCAACGAGCAGATTACCGCCGTGGCGCAGGCGGTGAAGGACGCGGGCGCGACGGTGCTGCGCGGTGGTGCGTTCAAGCCGCGCACGTCCCCGTACTCCTTCCAAGGACTGGCATACGAGGGGCTGGACATGCTCTGCCATGCGCGCGAGCAGACCGGGCTGCCCATCGTGACCGAGCTGATGTCCCCCTACGACATTGACACCTTCGTGGATAAGGTGGACTGCATTCAGGTCGGCGCGCGCAACATGCAGAATTTCGACCTGCTGAAACAATTGGGGAAGATTCGCAAGCCGATTCTGCTTAAGCGCGGTTTGTCCGCCACCATCGAGGAGTGGCTGATGAGCGCGGAGTACATCATGGCGGGCGGCAATGAGAAGGTGATTCTGTGCGAGCGCGGCATCCGCACGTTCGAGACGTACACGCGCAACACACTCGACCTGTCCGCCATCTGCGCGGTGAAGAAGCTGAGCCATCTGCCGGTGATTGTCGATCCGAGCCATTCGACCGGCAAGAGCTGGATGGTGCAGCCGATTGCGCGCGCGGCGATTGCGGTCGGCGCGGACGGCGTGATGATTGAGGTGCACAACGACCCGGCGCACGCGTTGTGCGACGGTGCGCAGTCGATTACGCCCGCAGCCTTTGTGGACGTGATGGCGGATATTCGGAAGATTGCAGAAGCCGTTGGGCGCGAGGTGTGATGATGAAAAAACTCCCCCGCTTGATATGGACAGGGGAGTTTTGAGTATTGACCTTTTTGTTTATTGCGTGATGTTGCCGCAGGGGGAATCGCCGCTGCGGCGGCGACAAGGGGGCTTTCCGATCGCCCCCTTGACCCCTTCGGCGCGGTCACTCCCATGTTGCTTGGTTTCTACCGGAAATTTAGCGAACCGTAGGTTCGCTGGATAAACACGCGGACACTGTATGCAGAAGTCACCAACTGAATCGCGCGAAAGGGTCAAGGGAGGAACTCCCTTGCAGGGTGCAGGGGCAGCGCCCCTGCCGGAGTCCAGAGGCAGAGCCTCTGGCGCCTCCCTCACCCCCGTAAGAACCCAATCACTTCCGGCACATACTTCTCCATCACATCGTTCGTGGACATGTAGATTTCGTGCTTCGCGGGATAAACGGAAAGTTTCGCACCGGGGACTTGCGCGACGAATTGTTTCTGCTCCGGCAGACAGACTGTCCTGTCCAGTGATGCTTGGCAGAGCAGCAGCGGCGTGGTAATCTGCTTGTCCTTTGCCGGGTCAAGCAGCACTTTCGTCACGCCAATTGCTTCCTGTACCCAGCCATAAGTGGGCGAACAATTCTGCAAGTGCGCGTTGTCGATGCGCTTGCGCTCGTAGTAGTCAAAGCGGACGCGGCTGGTGGCGCAGGATGTCTCGAACGGCTCGTTCTCCGGGCTGAACGGTTTGCCGATGAACGCGCGGTCTTCCCGCTTGCCGATGGCGCACATGAAGTCCGCCGCGAGTTTGCCCGCCCAGCGCGGCAGCGGCGCACTCGACGGCGCAATCATCGGCGCAGTCAGCACCGCCCGCGCGAAATACTCCGGGTGATTCATCAGCGTCATGCCGCCAATCGCGCCGCCCATCGAGTGCGCATACAGCACGCGCGGCAGATGCTCCGTCCTCGGCAGGACGACACCCGACATGAACTCCTCCAAATCGCGCAGATAATCCGAAAACGCATCGACGTGTGTGATGGAGGTGTCAGAAATTTTGCGGACGGATTTGCCGTGTCCGCGGTGGTCGATGGCGTAGACGTTGAACTTCTCGTTCAGAAAATACCACGTCATTTCGCGGAATTTCTCGGCGGATTCCGTGTAGCCGTGCAGGATGACGACGGCGCGGGTCGCATCCGGCTGCTCGTAGACCTCTGCGTGCAGCGTTCCGCCCGTGGAGAGCGGCATGTCCATCTCCTGACGGCGCGAATCCAGATACGGCTCTACCGTCTCGGTCATGACGGCGGCATAGTTGCTTTCGGGCAGAATGGAAATCATAGCGTCCTCCTGTGATCATAATGCTTGACATGTCTATTATATCAGAAAAAGAACGCAAAATGCAAGGGCTGCACCGACTTTTCCGGCGCAGCCCTTGATGTTATTTGTTGATTTCCTGCTGAAGCACGTCAAGGAACGCTTGACGGCGGCAGTTCTTGAACGAATAGGTAAATCCATCTGACGTAAAGCGGAACGTGTAGCCCTTGAGGATTTCGCCCATCAGGCTGGTGGTGCTGAAGTCGGTCACGCCCTTGAGCGGAATGGTGCGCATCAGCTTGAGCGGCTCGGACTTCATGTTCGTGTCGTAGATGAGCAGGTCATTGCCCTTCACGCCGAGCAGCACCATGCCGAAGCTCCCGTCCGGCAGCTCCTTCACCGTGGCGCAGAGCGCCGCCCCGCGCGCATCGCAAACGCCCGCGTTCTGCATCTGCTGGGCGTATTTCTCCTGATTTGTCATGAAAAAACAACCTCCTTTTTGGCCTTGAGCCTACTGACAAGTATAAGCGGGGGGGCTGATTTGTCAAGCGAACGCGGGAAAATTTACAAGTGGACTTAGTTCGGCACATACATCGGCGTTAGCCTCATTGCAAAACAAAATCCCCGACTGCCTTGCAGCAGCCGGGGGAAATCAGCATCTTATGCGTTGAAATTCAGGTACTCTTCCGCGGGCGGGGGGACAATCTCCGCGCGGGCTTCCTGCAGCATCAGCATCTTTTCGCCCTGCGCGTCCACCGCCTTGCACTGCGCGGTCAGGCGGAAATATGTCTTCGTGCTGGGCTTCTGGATGCCCTGCGTAATCCAGCCGATGGGCTGAATGTCGTTCGCGCAGCACGTCATCGCCATCCGCCCGAACATGTAATAGCCCTTGGGCAGCGAGCGGTCAGCGAACGCCTGCCCCACCAGACGCACGGTCTTACGGTCGTAGCGATCGGCATGATCAAGCGAATCCAGATAGAAGGTCGGAATGTCCTCGTCCTTGATTTCAATGACAGCGGACTTCATGTCGTAGGGGAGGTCTTCGTCCGCCACGCCGTCTTCGCTCGTGCCGTCGGTGTTCTCGAAGATGATGTTCGTCTTCGGGTTGACCGCTTTGAGCTGGCGACGCCACGGGCTCTTGTTTGCGCCGGGCTGGCAGCGGTTGACCAGAATCAGGTCAGCGACCTTCATCGGGTCGGTCAGCATCTGGCGCATGTTGGTGAAGTAGTTGTCGAAGGTGTTCGCGTCCACCGTCGTGATAATCTGCACGACTTCCCACTTGCGCGGCAGCATACAGCTGCCCAGCCGTTCAATCGTCCAGATACTGTTGTATTCGATGATGACGCGTTCCGGCTGATACTCCTTGTCCAGCGCTTCCATCTTCTTCGTGTTCATCTCGTCCGCTTCGTCGAGGACGACGACGGTCGTGTTCTTCGCCGTTTCGTATTCCTCAACGCCCTCTTCGCAGCAGATGACCAGCGTCTTCTGCCCGCGCGAGAAGTTGTCGTCCGTCAGCATGGAGTTGATGAGCTGGGTTTTGCCGCTTTCGAGGAAGCCGGTAATCAGGTAGACTGGTGTAAATTCCTGTTCGCTCATGCCTTGAACAGCTCCCGCAGTGCTTTTTCGTCGATGTGCGCACCGATGACGCACAGGCGGCCGGTGTAATCCGGCGTACCCGGACGGAACTGGCTCTCGCCCGGCACATAGTCAAACTGGAACCAGTCGCCCGCCGCGTTCTGCAGCACGCCCTTGGCGCGCAGCACCGTGCCGTACTCTTCTTCGTCGGACAGCTTGTCCAGCATCGCCTTGACCTCGTCCTGCTCGTAGCGGTTTGCAGTTTCTACGCCGACAGACACGAACACTTCGTCCGCGTCATGCCCGTGGTGATGATGGTGGTGATGTCCGCAGGAGCAGGTTTCGCCGTCCTCGTGGTCGTGATGATGATGTTCGTGCTCATCCTCGTCATGGTCGTCATGATCATGATGGTGATGATGCTCATGGTCGTGGTCGTCATCATCATCGTCGTCATGGTGACCGCCGCAGCACGGGCACACGCCGTCCTCGTGGTCATGGTCATCATGGTCGTGATGATGATGCTCGTGTTCGTCCTCGTCGTCGTCATCATCGTCGTCATCGAGGTGGATTTCCATCGGCTTGCCGGATTCAATGACTTCCAGCAGCGTATCAGCGGACAGGTCATCCCACGGCGTCGTCACGATGCGGACGCCCGGATGCTGCTCTTCCACCAGCGCGCGGCTCTTCTCGATGCGCTCCGCGGACAGCAGCTGCGTGCGGCTGAAAATCACCGTCGCGCTCGTCTTAATCTGGTCGAGGAAGAACTCGCCGAAGTTCTTCATATACATGCGGCACTTGCCCGCGTCCACAACGGTCGCGCAGCCGGTCACAACGAGGTCGCTGTGGCGTTCCTTCGCGCGCTCGACGGCGGCGAGGATTTCGCTCAGCTTGCCCACGCCGGACGGCTCAATCAGCAGGCGGTCAGGATGATACTTCGCAATCAGATCATCGACCGCCTTCTGGAAGTCGCCCACCAGCGTGCAGCAGATGCAGCCGGAATTGAGTTCATCAACGATGATGCCCGAATCCTTCATAAAGCTGCCGTCCACGCCGACTTCGCCATATTCATTTTCCAGCAGGATGATTTTTTCCTTCGCAACGCTGCCCGTCAGCAGCTTCTTGATGAGCGTCGTTTTGCCCGCGCCCAGAAAACCCGAAATAATGTTGACCTTAACCATAGCTGTTTTCTCCTATTCCTCAGGGTCTGGCGGCTCATTCCCGCCACACGCTGTTAGAAATACTATTCCGGGATTCATCTGCGCCATCTGCTTGCGCCTTTTCCCTTCTGGCGTTCGCTCATTCCATTTGGCGTAGCGCTGCTACGCTGCATTTCATTCGCGTTAGCCAGAATGAAAAATTCGCGGCGCATCTTGGCTCATCTTCATCCCGGAATAGTATTATACCACATTCGTCAAGGTCTAACAAGGGGAAAATTCGCAAAAAACGCCAAAAGCAGCGCTGCCTCAAACGCGCCTGCAGGCGCAAGTTCCTTCTGTAACAATAAAAATCAAGAAACATGGGAGTGCGCTGCGAAGGGGTCAAGGGGGCGACCGCAAAGCCCCCTTGTCGCGCCCGTAGGCGCGATTCCCTTTGCAACAAATGGAACCAAGCAACAAAAGAAAAAAGGATGCCGCTCATCCACTGACAAGCAGCACCCAAGGTTGCTTATACCTTCCTCACCGGATGCCGAATCACGGTTTTCCTTTTCTCCACCGCTGTTTTCCGCGGGTCGGAAAGGTAAATCTCGTGATGCAGCCGCTCCGCCGTGAAGTCATTTTCATACCCGTTTTCGCGCAGAAACGCATCCATCTGCGCCACCGACGCGGGTTCGTCGTCGTATGCGCCGATGTGCATCATCTGCACACAAAGTCCTTCGCGAATCGCGCGCAGTTCAGCGCGGGAGCAGTCCAGCTTCTTCTTTTCTGACGCCGTTTCCACCGCCCAGCGGAAATCCTCCGCCGTCACGAAATCCGGTACGCGAATCACGGACAGCCAGCGGAAATCCGCCTTGCGCCCGTAGTCCATGCCTGATACGCCGTCCTGCTGCCAGAAGCCTTCCAGCGGCGGCACGACGTAATCGAAAAAGCCGTCCATCAGGTGTCCAGCGCGCGGACTCATCTTCAATGTGTAGCTGACCGCGTACAGCACGCCGAGCGCCTGCTGATACGCGCCGCCCTCCTCGTTCGGGTCGCCCGTACCGGACACGCACACGAACTGCATTTCCGGCACGTCGATGATTTCTGGCACTTTCGGCGGCTGGTAGAACGCACGGTACTCCTTCTTGTAGTCAAACGGCATTACGCTTGCTCCTTCTTTGCCAGCTCGTTCGTGTCAATCGTCCCGCGATAGACCACAAACTTCTGGAACAAAAACTCGGTCACGAAGTTGACGAGCATGTTGATGACTTCAATCAGCCAGTCGTGTACGCCGACTGCAACCAATTCCGTGCTCCACCATCTGGAAAGCGTGATGAACACGACGTAGTACAGCGCGACCAGCAGCATCGCGCGCTTGACATTGCCGTCCGAACGGAAGGTGTAGCGGCGGTTGAACGTGAAGTTCCACAGGACGGACAGAATCAGCGAGGGAAGGTAACAGGCGTTGTAATCGGGAATCTTGAACACATCATGCAGCAGGGCGAAGCTGATGAGCTGAATGAGCCCGGCGGATGCGCTGAACAGCGTGAATTTGACCGCCTGCCAGACGTTTTTGTTCTTCATGCGGAATCCTCCTTGGTTGGAATGAATGATGAATGGGATGATTCGCTGCCGTGAAAAATTTCTTCCTATATTATAATAGGCTTATACTATTTCCAAATGAGAATGCGCCAAGATGCGCCGCGAATTTTTCGTTCTGGCTAACGGGAGTGAAATGCAGCGTAGCAGCGCTACGCTAAATGGAACGACCGGACGCCAGAGCGGAAAAGGCGCAAGCAGATGGCGCAGACGAATGCAGGAAATAGTATTACACCAGACGGAGCGACGGCGTGGCGTTGAGCGTCAGGGGCGCAAGCTCACCCTTTTTCATCCGATAGTATGCCGCAGAGCCAATCATCGCCGCGTTGTCGGTGCACAGGTCGAGCCGCGGCATGTACAGCGGCAGGTGCGCCTTGTCGGCGGCCTCCTGCATCATCCGGCGCAGCAGACGATTCGCGGAAACGCCGCCCGCCATTGCAAGCGCGGGGGCGTGAGTATCCTTCGCCGCCAGCATCGCCTTTTCCACCAGCGCCGAAACGACGGCGTAGCGGAACGAAGCCGCCATATCCGCCTTCGGGAGCGGTTCGCCCTTCATCTCCATCTTGTTTGCCGCGTTCAGGAACGCCGTTTTCATGCCGGAGAAGGAATAGTCGTACTTGCCGGGGGTGTGCGGATGCGGGAGCGAGAGGAAATGCGGGTCACCCTCCTCCGCCAGTGCGTCGATGCGCGGACCGCCGGGGTAGGGGAGCGTCAGCACGCGCGCCGCTTTGTCGAACGCTTCGCCCGCCGCGTCGTCCATCGTCTGACCAAGCAGGGTGTAATCGCCGTAGTCGTTCACGCGGACGATGTGGCTGTGTCCGCCCGATACGACAAGGCACAGAAACGGCGGCTTCAAGTCCGGATTGGAGATGTAGTTCGCGGACACATGCCCTTCGATGTGGTTGACGGGGATGAGCGGCTTGTTTGCGGCGTAGCTCAAGCCCTTCATGCAGCTGACGCCGGTGAGCAGCGCGCCGACAAGCCCCGGCCCGTAGGTGACGGCGAGGGCATCGACATCCTGCAAGCGCATGTTCGCTGCCCGGAGTGCCTCGTCAATCACGCGGTCGCAGGCTTCGACGTGCGCGCGGCTGGCGATTTCCGGGACGACGCCGCCATAGAGCGCATGGAGGTCAATCTGGCTGAAAACGATGTTGGAGACGATGGTGCGCCCGTCCTCGATGATGGCGGCGGCGGTTTCGTCGCAGGACGTTTCCAGCGCCAGAATGCGAACGTGGTCTTTCACCTGCAAGGCATCAAGCTGCGCGCGGGCAGATTCAGTGTAGGTCATGGGAATACGCCCCTTATTGTTGATTTCGTAGCTTCACGGTGGCAATGATGAGCAGAATCCCCATCAGTGCCGCCCAGACAATGCCGATGATTTGCGCATAGTCAATGAACAATTGCGTCGGCATTAAACGGATGAGCAAATCCGTTTGCGGATTGAGCAGCCACAGGTTGTTTGTGAAGGCGATTTGATGGAAGAGGATGAACAGCCGGTCAAAATCCATCGCCGCCAGCAGCGCAAGGATGGCGACAAACGCCAGCATACAGCAGGCGGTTCGCCGGACGATTCGCCAGAAGAACCGCTGTTTCCGGGAATAGAGCCAACCGACCAGCATCAGGAGGATGCTGCCCAGCGAAAAACGACGGCACAGGCTGAACAGTCTCCGTACGTCCGCCATATGCGTTTGCTCACGCTCGTTGAAAGCGTTGTATGCTATGCCGTTCATGGAAAATACGAGCTGGAAGTCGCCCTCGCCCTTGAGGTAATCGGTAATCAGCTTGGCGGCGGCACCGTATTGCTCCGCCGGAAAGCCGGTTGCTTCAGGCGGAGCGGTGCGCAGCATGAGCGTTTGCATCAGGGCAGGCTGCGTACCGACCCCGTAAACGATGGCTGCCAGCATGGTCAGGCAAAGCAGAAGCGCCGATAGGATGGAAACGAGTTGATAGCGCACCGGAAAATCTCCTTTCCGGGGAAAGCAATATAACGGCGAGAACCCTCCCAGCAGACACTGAGAGGGTTTCGGCATTACTGCATCTTCAAATAGGCGGTGATGAAGCCCTCAAGGTTGCCGTCCATCACGTCGTCAATGTTGCCGGATTCGTAGTTCGTGCGGTGATCCTTGACCATCGTGTAGGGCTGGAAGACGTAGGAGCGAATCTGGCTGCCCCATTCAATCTTCTTCATTTCGCCCTTGATGTTCGCCATTTCCTCTTCCTTGGCGCGCTCGCGCAGCTCCAGCAGCTTCGCCTTCAGCATTTTGATACACGTCGCGCGGTTCTGTACCTGATCGCGCTCGGTCTGGCAGGAGACGACGATGCCGGTCGGGTAGTGCGTCATGCGGACAGCAGAAGAGGTCTTATTGACGTTCTGACCGCCTGCGCCGCTGGAGTGGTAGGTGTCCACGCGGACGTCCTTCATGTTGATTTCGATGTCGGAATCATCGTCCTCCAGCATGGGGGCGACGTCCAGCGACGCGAAGGATGTGTGGCGGCGGGCGTTTGCGTCGAACGGGGAGATGCGGACGAGGCGGTGCACACCCTTTTCGCCGCGGAGGTAGCCATAGGCGTGGTCGCCGCTGACCTCGAAGGTGACGGACTTAATGCCCGCTTCGTCGCCGTCCAGCAAATCCAGCACCTTGACGGTGAAGCCCATCTTTTCACAGTAGCGGGTATACATGCGGTAGAGCATGGAAGTCCAGTCCTGCGCTTCCGTTCCGCCCGCGCCCGCGTGGAGGGACAGCACCGCGTCATTGTCGTCATAGTCGCCGCGCATGAGGGTTTCCAGCTCCAGCGCGTCGGTATGCTCTTTGAGCGTCGCCAGCTCATCCACCGCTTCGGTGACGGTATCTTCGTCCTTCTCTTCTTCCGCCATTTCGAGCATGACCTCGATATCATCGGCGGAAGAAAGCAGCTTTTCGTAGTGTTCGAGTTTGCCTTTGAGGTTGGAAACCTTCTGGTTGACCTTCGCGGAGTGATCCGGGTCATTCCAGAATTCGGGTTGATTCATTTCCTCGGTCAGCTCATCCAGCTGTTCGCGAATATGGTCAATGTGGAGGGCATCGCCCGCGGCAAGCAGGGATTTACGAATCTCTGCCAGTTCGCTGCGATACTGGGGAATATCAATGAGCGCCATGTTTAATCTCCTTCAATCGTCAGGAAAGGCTTTTTCTATTTTGGTTGTGGATTGCTGATTTTATTGCTGCTTGATTTTCTTGCGGCAGAGGGTTTCGCCTCTGCGGAGGCGACCAAAGGGCAGTAAGAACAGACGAAGTCTGCGATCGCCCTTTGGAAACCTTCGGCGCCTCCCATGCTAGTTGAGCTTTATTGGAAGTTTTTTGGTTTGTGTACTTCTTGTTCTTCCAATCAGCAATACCAAAATTGCTGCATGGGCAGCGAATGCGAAGGGGTCAAGGGGGCGACCGCAAAGCCCCCTTGTCGCGTCCGCAGACGCGAAATCCCTGCATAAACACGCGAAAATTACATTGGAATTGCCACCTACTCAATCGCGAAAATGGGTCAAGGGAGTTACTCCCTTGTTTCTTTGTCCTTCCCGCAGCAGTTCTTGTACTTCAAACCCGAACCGCAGGGGCAGGGGTCGTTGCGGCCAACGCGCTCTGACGGCTTCACCCGCTTGGGCTGGCGCGGCTGACCGTTGCCGGGCACAATCGGCTTGCCCTCGACGGGGCGAACCGCTGCCTGCACACGTTCCGGCGTGCGCTCAATGCGCAGCTGATACATGCGGCGCACCGTGTCTTCGCGAATCAGGTGATTCAGCTCGTCGAACATGTAGCCAGCTTCAATCTGATACTCGGTGACGGGGTTCTTGCCGCTGTACGCGCGGAAGCCGATGCCATCGCGCAGACGATCCATTGCGTCAATGTGATCCATCCAGCGCACATCCACCGCGCGTAGCAGCACAACGCGCTCCACTTCGCGCATGTCCAGCCCGATTTCCGCCAGCGCCGTCTCGCGCTCCTCGTAGAACGCCTTCGCGTCGTCCTTGAGCGCCTGCGCCAGCGCGTCGCGGTCACCGGAGCGGACGACATCCTCCAATTCGGCAATCTTGCCGTGGTGGATGCACAGGTTTTCCAGATAATTCGTCAGCTGCGGAATATCCCAATCCGTGCCGTCGTCAGACGCGCAGTGGCGGGAGAGCGCGGCGTCAATCAGCTTGTACGCCATGCCGATAATGTTGTCGCGGACGTTTTCGCCCATCAGCACGCGGCGGCGCTGACCGTAGATAATCTCGCGCTGGCGGTTCATCACGTTGTCGTATTCCAGAACGTGCTTGCGGATCTCGAAGTTGCGGCCCTCGATGCGCTTCTGCGCGGATTCAATCTGCTTGGTGAGCATTCCCGCCTGAAGCGGCTCGTCGTCCTTGAGCCCCAGACGCTCGACCATCGGCATGATGCGGTCGCCGCCGAAGAGACGCATCAGGTCGTCCTCCAGCGAAATAAAGAACTGGGTCGAACCGGGGTCGCCCTGACGACCCGCACGGCCGCGCAGCTGATTGTCAATGCGGCGGGATTCATGGCGTTCCGTGCCGATGATATGCAGGCCGCCGGTTTGCAGCACGCGGTCATGCGCTTCGTCGGTGGTGCGCTTGAAGTCCTTGTAAAGGGACTGGTACTTTTCGCGCGCGGCAAGGATTTCGTCGGACACATCCTCGGCGTGACCGGTCGCGGCTTCAATGATTTCCTCGTCATAGCCGTCCTGACGCATGGCGCGGCGGGCGAGGAACTCCGGGTTGCCGCCCAGCAGAATGTCCGTGCCGCGGCCAGCCATGTTGGTGGCAATGGTGACGGCACCCCAGTGGCCTGCCTGCGCGACGATTTCAGCTTCCTTGGCGTGGTTCTTGGCGTTCAGCACCTCATGCTGGATGCCGCGGCGCTGGAGCATGGCGGAGAGCATTTCGCTCGTTTCAACCGTGACCGTGCCGACCAGCACGGGCTGACCGTTGGCGTGCACCTGCGCAATCGCGTCCACAACGGCGTTGAACTTCGCCTTCTTCGTCTTGTAGACCATGTCGTCCAAGTCCTTGCGGATGTTGGGCTTGTTGGTCGGAATCTGCACGACGTCCAGCGAGTAGATGTTCTGGAACTCGTCCTCTTCCGTCTTCGCCGTACCCGTCATGCCGGAGAGCTTGTGGTACATGCGGAAATAGTTCTGGAAGGTGATGGTCGCTAGTGTGCGGCTTTCGCGCTCAATGGTCACATGCTCCTTGGCTTCAATCGCCTGATGCAGACCCTCGGAGTAGCGGCGGCCAATCATCAGGCGGCCCGTGAATTCATCAACGATGATGACCTGATCGTCCTTGACGACGTAGTCCACGTCGCGCTTCATCAGGAAGTTGGCGCGCAGGGCGCAGCTGACGTGGTGGTTCAGCTCGGCATTTTCCGCGTCGTTGATGTTGGTGATGCCGAACGCGGCTTCGACGCGCTGGGCGCCCTCGTCGGTCAGGCTGATGGCCTTTTTCTTCTCTTCAATCTCGAAGTGAACGTCACGCTTGAGCGTGCGGACGACCGCATCCACCTTCGCGTAGAGGTCGGTAGATTTGTCGCCCGCGCCGGAGATAATCAGCGGGGTGCGCGCTTCGTCAATCAGGATGGAGTCCACTTCGTCGACGATGGCGAAGTTGTGGCCGCGCTGCACCAGCTCGCTTTGGCGGATGACCATGTTGTCGCGCAGGTAGTCGAAGCCCAGCTCGTTGTTCGTGCCGTAGGTGATGTCGCAGGCGTAAGCAGCGCGGCGTTCGGCGCTGTCCAGATCGTGGACAATCAGGCCGACGCTCAGCCCCATGAAGCGGTGGACTTTGCCCATCCACTCGCTGTCGCGGCGTGCCAGATAGTCGTTGACGGTCACGACGTGCACGCCCTTGCCGGACAGCGCGTTCAGGTACGCGGGCAGGGTGGACACCAGCGTTTTGCCCTCGCCGGTCTTCATCTCGGCGATGCGCCCCTGATGCAGCACCAGACCGCCCATCACCTGCACACGGTACGGGCGCATTCCCAGCACGCGGGCGTCGGCTTCGCGGATGGCGGCGAACGCTTCGGGCAGAATGTCATCTTCGGTTTCGCCATTTTGCAAGCGCGTGCGGAATTCATCCGTCTTAGCACGCAGCTGCTCGTCCGTCAGCACCTTGTATTCATCTTCGAGGGCTTCCACGGCGTTGACCGTCTTTTGCAGCTTTTTGACCTCCGCGTCATTGCTGCTGCCCAGCAGTTTTTTGACCCAATCGAACATAAAGTTCTCCTTTCAATATAGAAACAATTTCTGATAATATTTGGAAAATCATAATCATATGAGCGCACCTATTCCCGAATAGACACACTACTCTTTCATTATAACATGAAAGCCCCCGAACATGCAAGTGCTCAGGGGCAATAATCTGCCTTTACGCTCGTGCAAACTGCTGTTACTGCTCCGCCAATTCAGGGTGGGGAATCAGCAGCAAAACGCGATGCGCCTTGTCGGACAGGATGCGGCATGGGTCGTAGAAGGGAATTTCCACCCCGGCTGCTTCGGTGCAAAAGGTGACAATATCGGACGGCTTGTCCTTCATAGCCGCTGTATACCGTGCGTACAGGTCGGGCGAAAGCTGAATCTCCACGGTTTCACCGTCCACAAGACGCATCAGCTGGGTCAGCAGTTCCTGCTCGGTGGAGACGTACAGCCCGTGCGCCTGATAGTAGTTCGGAACGCCGCTCAGGTCGGGGAAAGTGTACCCGCGATTGGGCGTGTGGTCGATGGACATATCCGCTTCACCCATGGCGTAGTTGCTGTGGAACACATGCCCGTCGAAAGCGGCCCCCCATGTTGCGTCAAGAAAGCCGAAATTGGCCACATTCCATGCATGCAAACCGGTTTCGCCGCTTGTGTCTGACGCTTCGCCGATGATGGTCGCGCATGGAATGCCCGCAAGCCGATAGAGCAGTGAAATCGCCTGGGCATATCCTGCGCAGGTGGCTTCGCCATACAGCAAAGCGCCCACGGCCGCGTGTTGCCACATGCTGTCGGGAGAATAGGTTGTATTCTGTACAAGCCGCTCGTACAGCGCCAGCGGGTCGGGATTTTCGTCCACCCACGACTGAGCTGTTTCCAGCAGCTGTTTGCGCAAGGCTGATGCTTCTTCAGCGGAACAAAGGTAGCGCGGTGAAATGCTTTGGGCGACATCCGGCTGATTGCGCTGATAATGGACACGGTAGGAGTCGATGTGAAACAGCTCCGGATAGTCGTTGCGCATGTTATCCAAGGTCTGTACCAGCAGATTGTAGGACGTTCCGGCGGGAAGTTGAATGCTGGCTTCCTGCGCCATGAGTTTTGGATACAGGAAATTGCGCAGACTACGTTCGCCGGGCGGCATCATGCGGACAGAGAGCATGGTTTCCGCCGGATAGGGCGTATCCGGCTCCTGCTGGGCGAGCAGGGTCGGGGCGGTGAAGAGCATCAGCAGAACGCACAGCAGGGGGAGAAAGCGGATTTTCTGCACAGAAATCCCTCCTTTCTGTGGAAGACGGGGAAAAGCTGTGGATAAGAGAACAGTCCAGCCGTGCAAACGCGCCAAGCTGGACTGTATTCTTAGGGCAACACCGCACAATTCGGCGGCGCGTCTGGCGATGTCTTTTCCGCCATCTGCGGCATG
>ERZ824473.2123-NODE-2123-length-24732-cov-4.145763_pt1 | contig 24732 bp, 12 predicted proteins | sample MGYA00519874_ERZ824473 | MGnify/ENA primary metagenome ERZ824473 (study PRJEB31778, sample SAMEA3449151) | human gut metagenome | biome: human gut; feature: human-associated habitat; material: faeces | place: United Kingdom | collected 2010/2012 ... | reverse complement strand
ACGACATAGGGGTTCGAATCCCCTATCCACTACTAAGCGATCGGTTTCCGGTCGCTTTTTTTGTGTGCGGCTCCGCGCTGGGGCGGAGTCATTCGCCGGAATTCCGCGCGGTTTCAGCTTCCGGGCGTTTTCGCGTGCCGGTTTTTTTCCGCTTTCAACGGTTCTCGGATGACGTGTGCTTCCCGATTCCGTGTGTTCCCAACGGCCGCGTGTTCTCGGCTTCCGGATAGTTTCGCGTGCCGGGTGTTTGCCGCTTCCCGCGGTCGCCATGTGGCGGATGTTTTCAAATGCAGCGGCCGTCCTTTTCGGGACGGCCGCTGCGGCATTGAAGTTAAAGGTTATTTGATTGGTTGGTGGGTTTACTTTTCCGATTTGCTCTTGAATTTGTCTATCTGACGCTTGAGGGCGTCGATCGCTTCGTCCACCGACTCCTCGAAGGCTTTGGACTGGTGGCAGGCCACGAGGTCCTCGCCCGGCATATGGAGCGTGATCGTTGCGATCTTGTTTCCTTTTTCATGGTCTTTATCGAGTTTCAGAATGACCTCGGCACCGGTCGAACGCTCTGCGAAGCGGTCGAGCTTTTCCATTTTGTGCTCTACGAATTCGATCAGCCGTTTGTCTGCGTCGAATTTCACGGATTGAATCTGTACGTTCATAGCCTTGCAGTTTATAAAAGTTAATCACTTCCCTCCCTTTTCGCGGGGATGGGCTTTTGCGTATATCTCCCGAAGCCGGGCGATGCTGTTGTGCGTGTAGACCTGCGTGGCCTGCAGCGAGGCGTGGCCCAAAAGCTCCTGAATCTCGCGCATGTCGGCTCCGCCGTTCAGCAGGTGCGTGGCGAACGTATGCCGCAATACGTGCGGGCTTTTCTTGCCCTGTACGCCCGCGCGGGTGAGTTCCTCCTGCACCGTGCGGTAGACGACGCTCCGGGATATGCGCTTCCCTTTATGTGTTAAAAATAGTGCTTTTTCCGAAGAAATGCAAATATTTTGCCTCTCTATTAGGCCGAGGTAGTGCAAAATCTTTTCGCGCAGGAATTCGAGAATCGGGACCATGCGCTGTTTGTCTCCCTTGCCCCGGACCCGCAGCGAGGTGTAGTCGGCCGAAAAGTCGCTGCGGTCGATGCCGACCAGCTCGGCCAGACGCAGTCCGCAGGCGTAAAACATCAGGATGATGAGCGAGTTGCGCTCGGTCTGGAAATCTTCGCTGTCCGGTCCGCACTCGCTGACGATGGTCGTCATGCGGCTTTCGGGAACAAATGCCGGCAGGCGGCGTGAGGTTTTGAGCGTCGAAATCATGCGGAAAATATCCTTTTCGACGGCTCCCGTGCGGTGCAGCCACCGGAAAAAGGCCCGGAGCGAAGCCACTTCGCGGTTCATCGACCCGGCGCTGAGCTTTCCCTCCTCCGTGCGGAAAATGATCCATTCGCGGATCTGCTCGGTCGTGACCGACCGCGGGTCGAACCGCGACTCGTCGCAGTCCAGCCACGCGAGGAACTGCTCCACGTCGTGCTTGTAGTTGCGCACCGTGAGCGGCGAGTAGCGCCGCTCGGCGGAGAGATATCGGATGAATTCCGTCAGCATGCGGCAAAGATACGGTTTTTTCGTATTTTTGCATTGCCATAAATAGTATGCCATGAAACGAATCTTCATTTTAGCCTTTCTGCTGGCGTGGCTGACGGCGCAGTTTGCCGCCGCCGCTGCGGTCGATACGCTTGCGGTGCGCAGCGCTTCCATGGACCGCGACATTCCCGTGATCGTGATCCTGCCCGACGGCGCTTCGCCTGCGAATCCCTGCCCGACGGTCTACCTGCTCCACGGTTACGGCGGCAATCAGACGACGTGGCTCCGGATCAAACCGTCGCTGCCCGCCATCGCCGACCGCGAAGGAATCGCCTTCGTCTGTCCCGACGGCGCGACGAGCTGGTATCTCGACAGCAAGGTGCGGACGAAGAGCCTTTACGAGACTTTCATGACGCGGGAACTGCTTCCGGCCGTCGAGGAGCGTTATCCCGTTTCGCGCGACCGCTGCGGACGCGCGATCACGGGGCTCAGCATGGGCGGCTTCGGCGCCGTGTCGCTGGCGATCAGGCATAAGGAGCTGTTCGGGGCCGTCGGCAGCACGAGCGGCGGGCTGGATATCCGCCCGTTCCCCGAAAACTGGGAGATTCCGCAGCTGCTGGGCACGCAGGCCGAGCATCCCGAAGCTTGGGAGGCGGCTACGCCGATCAACCTGATCCCGCAGATCGCCGTCGGCGATCTGGCGATCGTTATCGACTGCGGTTACGACGATTTCTTCTTCGGGGTGAACAACGACTTCCATGCCGAGCTGTTGCGCCGCGGCATCATGCACGACTTCTACGTGCGTCCCGGTCGTCACAACAACGAGTATTGGGGCAATTCGATCGACTACCAGATCGTATTTTTCCGCAACTTCTTCTTTCGGGACAAATAGTTGGGCCGATGAAAGAGAGCTGGAAACCCGGAACGCTCATCTATCCGCTGCCGGCGGTGCTGGTGAGTTGCGGCGCGACGCCGGACGAGTATAACCTGCTGACCGTGGCGTGGACGGGGACGGTCTGCACCGATCCGCCGATGTGCTACGTCTCGGTGCGGCCCGAACGCCACTCCTACGGGATTATCCGCCGCACCGGCGAGTTCGTCATCAACCTCACGACCCGCGGTCTGGCCCGCGCCGCGGACTGGTGCGGCGTGCGTTCGGGCCGCGATTACGACAAATTCCGCGAAATGGGCCTTACGCCCGGCAAGGCGCTCAAGGTTGCCGCGCCGATCGTCGAAGAGTCTCCCGTGAGCATCGAGTGCCGCGTGCGGCAGGTGCTTGAGCTGGGTACGCACGACATGTTTTTGGCCGAAGTGGTCGCCGTACAGGTCGATGCCGATTATATCGACCCTGCCACGGGCCGTTTCTGCCTCGAACGGGCCTGCCCGATCGTCTACTCCCACGGCGAATATTTCGCGCTGGGCGAAGCGCTCGGCCATTTCGGCTGGTCGGTGCGGAAAAAGCCGCGGCCGAAAACGTCGAAATCCGAGACCGGAACAAAGCCCGTGACCGGAAAGAAATCCGCACCCGGAACAAAACCCGTGGCCGAAACGAAATCTCTGACCGGAACGAAAACCGCATCCGGTGTAGAATCTGCGGACCGGATTCCTTCCGCATCGTCCTCCGCATTATCTTCCGCAACGCCCTCTGCCTCTTTGTCATCCTCCGCATCCGCAATGCCTTCGGCATCCGCCTTGTCATCCTCCGCATCCTCCGCCGCATCGTCAGCCGGCCCCAACTCCAACTCAAACCCCAACCCAAGCCGCAACTCAAGCCGCAGGCCGGGACGCAACCCGGATCGCAGGCAGGGGCGAAAGTCGGGACCCGAAAAACCGCGCCGCCGATGAAGGCGATGTTGAAAGAGGGCGCCGGGCTTTCGAACGGTTTGTTATGCACGCTGGCCGTCATCGCCGGCGTGTCGGTCGCCAATCTGTACTACAATCAGCCGCTGCTCGACATGCTCCGGCAGGATCTGGGCACCACTACGCTCGCCGCGAACCACGTCGCCCTCTTTTCGCAGCTGGGTTATGCGCTGGGGCTGCTGTTCATCATACCCCTCGCCGATCTTTTCAGCCGCAGGCGCATCGTACTGGTCAACTTCCTGCTGCTGGCCGTTTCGCTGCTGGCGATCGCCACGGCTTCCGATATCCGTGTGATTCACGGGTTTTCGCTGGTGACGGGCGTCTGCTCGGTCATTCCGCAGATCTTCATTCCGCTGGCGGCTCAGTATTCGCGCCCGGAATATAAAAACCGCAATGTCGGGATCGTCCTTTCGGGCCTGCTGACCGGAATCCTCGCTTCGCGCGTGGTCAGCGGCGTTGTCGGCGAGCTTTTCGGCTGGCGCGAAATGTATTTCGCCGCCGCCGGACTCATGGTCGTTTCGGCGGCCGTCGTGCTGTATGTACTGCCCGATGCGCGCCCCAACTTCCGGGGAACCTATGCCGCCCTGATGAAGTCGCTCCTTACGATCGTCCGGCGTTATCCGACGCTGCGTATCTATTCCGTGCGCGCCGCGCTGGCTTTCGGCTCCTTTTTGTGTTTCTGGGCGTCGCTCGCCTTCAAGATGGCGCAGGCGCCGTTTTATGCCGGCAGCAACGTCGTCGGCATGCTCGGACTCTGCGGAATCGCGGGCGCTCTGACGGCGACCTTCGCCGGGAAGTACATCCGGCGCGTCGGCGTGCGCAGGTTCAACTATATCGGCGTCGGCCTGCAGATCCTCGCATGGCTGCTGTTCTTCTTCGGTGCGGATTCCTATGCGGCGCTCGTCGCCGGAATCGTCGTCGTCGATATCGGCATGCAGTGCATCCAGCTCAGCAATCAGGCCACTCTGTTCGAACTCGATCCCTCGGCTTCGAACCGGATCAACACGATCTTTATGAGCACCTACTTCGCGGGAGGTTCGCTCGGCACGCTGCTGTCGGGAGCCGCATGGTCGCTTTACGGCTGGACGGGAGTCGTCGCGGCGGGAATCCTGCTTTCGTCCGCCTCGCTGCTCGTCACGCTCTGCACGAAAAAATAGCGGTCCGTTCCGCCTGTGCGCGATGTCTGCCTGCGGCGGTCTTTCCCGGAAACAGCGTGTCCTTTGAAGATACGGCAATCCCCGTAACCCATGCAGGTTACGGGGATTTGTCTGAAGTCCGGGGATGCTTCCCTTTTGCCGCTTCCCGCCTGTCCGGCGGAAAGCTTTGCCGGTCGAGACCTGCCGGCAGGTTCCGGCCTATTCGACCACCTCGATCCATTCGCCCTTTTTGAGTGCGCGGACCGAGTTGTCGTACATGGCTTCGCAGTAGATCGACGGCAGGTAGTAGCGGCCCTTGTATGTCGCCGTCAGCTTGACCGGTATCTCCTTGCTTTCGCCCCGTTTCAGGTCGAAGTAGCTCAGCACCCGGTCGTCGCGGATGTCCTGATAGGTGTCCGACGTGAGGTCCCGCTCCGAAGTGATCTCCCAGCCCGCCGGAACGATATGTGTCAGCGCCAGATTGGTGTATTTCTCATAGCCGCTGATGTTCGAGACGGTCACCACGGCGTAGAAATCTGTCGAAGCGCGGATCGACTTGGGGTCTACGGCCTTGCCGTCCATGTCCGTATACCGGACGGCGATGCGGATGTTGTCGGCCGCCTCCGTCTCTTCGCCCTTGGCGGGATTGTAACGCTGGCTGACGACGGCGTACAGACTCTCTTTGCCGTTGTTCGTCACCCCGGTCTCTTCGGTCAGCGGCATGCTGACGAAGGATTTGTCGGTTCGGATGCTCTCTTTGCCCGCCTTGGCGTCGATGCCGGTCTGGCCCGACACGATGAAGTTGGAGAGGGTGCTGAGCATCCACGCCGTAGACTGCGTGCTCAGCCACTTCTCCTTCTTGAGGATGTCGGACATCTTCAGAGCCGTGCGGAACGCCTCTTCCCGCTTGCCGAGCAGCGTCTGCGTCATGAGCACCACGGCCATCTGGCGTTCGCTGCTGTTGTAGGTGTCGTCATACGGATCGACCTTGCCGGTCTGGCCGCTTCCGCCCTGTGCGGTCAGCTCTTCGGCTACCTTCCGGTTGCCGTCCAGCGCATAGGCCGCCGCCAGCATCCATTTGACGTCGTTCTTCAGGTCGGCGGCTTTCTCCCTCAGCCGGTTCATGGCGCCCCGGTCGGCCATGTTGTTGAGCGCCAGAACATACTGGGCGTAAGCCTGCGTCAGGAAGCTGTCCGCTTCGTTGCCGCGCAGGTATTTGAGCGCGCGGTCGAGCATCGGGCGGTCGATGCCGTAGCCGTATTTCGCGGCTTCGGTCAGGAAGTGGGCCGCATAGGCCGTTCCCCACTCGGAGCTGTTCGAACCTCCGCTCCAATAGGCGAACGATCCGTTGTAGAGCTGGTAACCGCCCAGACGCGACAATACGCTCTTGACGTTGCGGTCGATGTCCTGAAGCGTCCGGACGTCGCACTCCATGACGGCGGGCAGGTAGAGCTGCGGGAATGCGCCGGAGGTGATCTGCTCGATGCAGCCGTGGGGGTACCTCACCAGATATTCCATGCGGCGCGTGAGGTCTGCGGACGGGATCGACGAGAGTTCGAGCTTTGCGCTTCCGGTATCCTTCAGGGGCCTGAGGGCGATCGTTTTGCCCGGCTCCAGCATGTAATCCTCCGACGTCGTTACGTAGGGGTTGGGTTCGCGTACGTCCAGCTCGATCTCCGAGACGGAGCTGTCGCCGGAGGAGGTCGCCGTGACCCGAACCTTTCCGACGCCCGTCTCCTTGTTGACTTTCAGCCGGAACGTTACGACCTCCTCGCCGCTTTGACTGAGGGCGATCGTCTTGCTGTGCGGTCCGACGGCCGAGAAGAGTTCGTTCGCGGAGACTTTCAGGTCGATCTTGCCGACTCCCTTTTCGAGGGCGAAAACCGTCACCGGCAGCTCCACCTCTTCGTCCGTGGAGACCACGCGCGGCAGGGTGGCCTGCACCAGCAGCGGTTTTTTCACTTCGGCGACCTTCTCCGCGGCGCCGGAAGCCCGTCCGTTCGAAGCCACGACCATCACGCGCACCGACCCGAAATAGGGCGGCAGCGCGATTTTGTGGGTGTTGGTTTTGCCTGCGCCCAGCTTCTGCGCTTCGAGGAACCGCACGACGGGTTTGAACCGCTGCGCCTTCAGTGCGCCGGTGTTCTGCTGCTCCGCGTCGCCGCCGATTGCGAACAACTGTTCGATCCTGCCGCCGTAGGCGCCGATCACGTGGTCGAACATGTCCCACGTCCGTACGCCCAGCGCCTCCGTGGCGTTGAAATGGAGGTAGGGGTTCGGCGTCTTGAAGCGCGTCAGCCCCAGCAGGCCCTCGTCCACCAGCGCCAGCACGTAACTCATCTTCTTGCCGTTCTTTTCCCGGACCTTTATCGTGATCTCCGACTCCGGTCTGACCGTTTCGGGCATGTCGATCACCGGATCGAGCTTCGTGGCGGCGTCTTCGACGTCGAGCCGGACCACGCCGAACAACCTTATCGGCGCGTCGTTGTGCGTATGGTTATGGGGCTGGACGAGCGTCACCGAGGCGTAGACGTTGGGAGCCATTCCGGCTTTGATCGGTATCTCGAACGCGGTCTGTTTGTCGGCGCAGTCGATCCAGAAACTTTCCCGTACGACGCTGCCGCTCTCGACGCTCACCAGCGCCCGCGCTTCCGGCGAAGAGGGGATCGTGATCTTCGCCTTGTCGCCCGGCGCATATTTCTCCTTGTCCTTGGTCACGGCGAGTCGGGTGGCTGCGTCCGTCACCGAGGAGACGTCGCCCCGCCAGTCGGAGGACGATACGCAAACGACCTGAGTCGCAGCGTGTTCATGGCCCGAACCGGTCACGCGGATCATATAATAGCCGTAATCGCCTGCGCTCCAGCGCATCGCGACCTGCCCCGCGCCGTCGGTCAGGGTCGTCTGCAATGTCTTGTAGCAGGTGTTGAGCGCATTTTTCGCATAACGGGCCTGCGAGTCCGACGCGGCGTCCCACCACCAGTAGGAGGTGATCTTGTAGACCGAGACGAGCACCTCTTCCCTGCCGGGCAGGGGACGTCCCTGCGCATCGAGCATGACGATGCGCAGCAGGTGCTCCTTTTTGCTGTCGAGGTATTCGTCGCCCCAGTCGCTCGTCTGGGGCGTCACTCCGATTCCGAAATAGGCGTCGTAGGGCGACACGGGGATGATCTGCTGATCGACGCTGAAATCGCCGCTCTTTTCGAAGACCTTTACCGTGAATTTGCCGCTCAGCATGCCGGGGCTGAGCCCCTCCAGCGAAGCGAGTCCGTCGGTCGTCAGCTGCAGCGTTCCCTGCTGGTCCGTGGTGCCGGAGACGATCTCCCGCTCCTCGGTTTCGAAATATTTCGTCGCGTCGTCGAACGAGTACTTCTCATAACCCTTGAAACGCGTCGGAATCTGCCTGAGCTGCGCCTGAAGCGTCACCTTTGCACCGTCCGCCGGAGCGCCGTGCAGCCATTTGGCCGTCAGGCTGCCCGTGAACTTTCGGGCGTCGATCCGCCTGCCGTCACCGAGCCGCATGTCGATTTTCATTCGGTTGGGTTTGATGGCGTCCACGCGAATCGCTTTTTCGAATACCGCGCCGCCCAGACTTACGCGCGCCAGCCACTGTCCGGTAGGCGCCGCCGGCGTCGTTCCGAGTTTGAACGTGTAGATGCCGTCCGAGGAGCCGTTGTTGACCAGCGTCTGCACCAGCTGCCCGTTGGGGTTGAAGAACTCCACGGACGCCGGATGGTTTTCCGGCAGCGGATTGTCGGACGTGACGATGAAGGTGAGGAAAATGTCGTCTCCGGGCCGCCATACGCCGCGCTCGCCGAACAGAAAACCCTTCGTGCCTTTGGGGTTGGTGGTGCCCCCGACGTCGAAATTGCTCAGTGACAGCGCCGCGCCCCGCTCCACCTTGACGAAGGCGAGCTGTCCGTCGGCTTCGGCCGCTACGATGGAGGGCTCCTCCCTGCATTTCAGCACGGCGCGGCCTTCGGAATCGGTGGACGCTTCCGCCAAGGTCTGGTTCTGCTTGTCGTAAGCCCGTACCTTGCAGCCTCCTTTGGGCCGGGCTGACAGCAGGTCGGTGGTGTAGACGACGTACTCCTCTTCGCCGCTGCTTTTGCAGATGATGCCGATGTCGGACTGCAGAACCAGTTTCGACCGCTCCCGGTAAGTCCGGTAATCTCCGAAATAGTAGTCGTAATCATACTCGTCGGTGGGAACCAGCGGCTCGACGCCCTTGATCTCCAGCAGGTACATCGACTTCCGGCTGTCGGTTATCAGGCGGCTGAGATCCAGCGAATAGGTGTTGGAGAGGTCGAGCTTGGTCGATGCCTTGGCCGAGAGATCGACGGTCGTATCGCGGACGATGCGCGACACGTAGTCCATATCCGAATAGTAGTCGCCGCCGTAGTAGTTCTGCTGGAAGAACTGCAGCAGGTTGTTGGCGAATATTTTCCGCACGCGGACCCGCGCCTTGCGGTAGTTCACCGATTCGAACAGCAGGGACATGTCGTTCGACGAGGGCAGGACGGAGCCTTTGCCCGCGAAGCGGATCGCCGGTACCCGCGACGGCAGGTCGGCCGTGAACGTATAGCTCTCCTTGAGCCGCTGCCCGCCCTTGCTGAGCACGTTCCGGCTTATTTCGATGTCGAAATTCCCCGTGACGTGCGATTCGGGATAGATGTAGAGCCGGTTCTTGTCGACCGAGGTGCGGAATTTCGTGTCGAAGCGGATCAGGTCCTTCAGGTTCTGGCTCTGTTTGAGCGGTTCGGAGAAGGTCACCACCACCGCGAGCGGTTCCGCCGCGACGCTGTGGTCCAGCACCACATATTCGTCCTTCTTGGGTACTTCGACGGTCAGGGTCTTGTTGTCGCCGTAGCCGAAATCGAGCGTCAGCGTGTAACCCGCTCCCTCGCCGGGGGCGATGTTGCCGACGGTATACTGGTGCGTGGTGCCGTTCGCGGAGTGCACCCACGCGACGTCCGGATTCTTCAGTCCGCTTATCTTGAGGTTCTTCTCCACGTAGCCGCTCTCCGCGTAATCGGACGAGACCACTTCGCCGACCAGTACGTAGGAGGTCATGTCGTCGCTTTGCTGCAGCCAGTAGTCGCTGTAGGCGAACCGCAGTTTCGGCGTGGCGAATTCGAATTCCGCGACGCCTTTGAGCTGCCGTCCGGTGAGTTTCGCGGCATCGATGGTCAACTTGTAGCGGGTGTCGTATTTCAGGGGCGACCGGGGGATGATCCGCAGCATCCGCATTCCCGAAAGGTAGACGTCGAAATCGACGGAGGGCGAGATCGATACGGCCTCCCGGATTCTGTCCTCCTTCGGCTCGACGTTCTCCTTGAACGTCACGAGAATCGGCATTTTGACGCCCGTCACTCCGTTCGGCGACGATTCGATGATATCGGACGGCTGCCTGCCGCATGAGGCGAAGAGCAGGAGAGCCGTTGCAAACAATACGTAGCGGATTGCTTTCATAGTGGTTTTTTTGGTAACTTTGTCAAAGATACATAAAATATGACTGAAAAGCTCAAGCGGAAAACAATATATTTCCTGCTGCTGCCGCTCCTTGCCGCGGCTGCGGCGGGGGATTGTTTCTGCCTGCCCCGGACGCTTTTCGACGAGCCTTTCTCCGCGACCGTCTGGAGCCGCGACGGCCGTCTGATGTCGGCCAAGGTCGCTTCCGACGGGCAGTGGCGCTTTTTCCCCACGGACAGTGTGCCTTACAAATTCCGTGTCGCTATTACTACTTACGAGGACAAACGTTTCTACCGCCATTTCGGGGTCGATCCGCTGGCGCTCGGCCGTGCCGTGCGGCAGAACCTCGCTTCGGGAAGGGTGGCCAGCGGCGCCAGCACGCTTACGATGCAGACGATCCGCCTGAGCCGCGGCCGGAAAGCGAGGACCTTCCGGGAAAAGATCGTCGAGGCGGTGCTGGCGACCCGGCTGGAATTCAGATGCGGCAAGGAGGAGATACTCGCCCTGTACGCCTCCCACGCCCCCTTCGGCGGCAATGTGATCGGGTTGGAGAGCGCCGCATGGTACTATTTCGGCCGTAGCGCCGGCAGCCTCTCGTGGGGCGAGAGCGCCATGCTCGCCGTACTGCCGAATTCGCCCGCGCTCATCCATATCAGGCGCAACCGGGAGCGGTTGCGGCGCAAGCGGGACGACCTGCTGGAACGGATATGGCGCGGCGGGCATATCGACTCCCTGACGTGCGCTCTGGCCCGGCAGGAACCGCTGCCCGACGCTCCCGAACCGATGCCGATGCAGGCGATGCACCTGCTGGGGCGGATGCGCGGGGGATCGTTCCGCTCGACGCTCGACTATGACCTGCAGCGCAGGGTCAACGAGCTGGCGCTGCGGCACAACCGGCGCAACAGGGGCAATAAGATAAATAACCTCGCCGTCGTGGTGATGGATGTGAAGAGCGGCGAAGTGCTGGCCTATGTGGGAAATGTCTACGATCCCGCGGACCGGAGCGAGGGCACCAGCGTCGATGTCGTCCGGGCGCCCCGCAGCAGCGGAAGCGTGCTCAAACCCCTGCTTTACGCCGCGATGCTGGACAACGGGACGGCCCTGCCCACGATGCTGTTTCCGGATGTTCCGACTTATTACAAGGACTTTACGCCCCAGAACTTCAACCACGACTTCAGCGGCGCGGTGCCTGCCAACCGGGTGATCGAACGTTCGCTGAACGTTCCTTCGGTGAAGATGCTCGACAAATACGGGCGCGAGAATTTTCTGGCGCTGGTGCGGAATCTGGGATTCGGGACGATTGACAGGAGCGCCGACCATTACGGGCTTTCGCTGATTCTGGGCGGCGCCGAGATCACGCTCTGGGACCTGACGTCGGTCTATGCGATGCTGGCCGCCAAGCTCGGCGGCGGGCCGGTCCGCATCCCGCACTGCGATCCGGAGGCCGTAAAGACGGTCAGCGCGGACGACATTCCGCTGTCGAGGGGTGCGATATGGCTTATGTTCAATTCGATAAGCCATGTGGCCCGTCCTGAGGAGGAGGGCGAGTGGCAGTATTTCTCCTCGTCGAAGAAGATCGGCTGGAAAACGGGCACCAGCTACGGCAACCGCGATGCGTGGGCCGTCGGGGCGACGCCCGACTATGCCGTCGGCGTCTGGGTGGGCAACTGTTCGGGCGAAGGCCGTCCGCTGATGACCGGGGTGGGGTATGCCGCGCCGCTGCTCTTCGACGTATTCGGGCTGCTGCCCGGCGGGGAGTGGTTCGCGGAGCCTCACGGCGATCTGGAAGCGGCCGTCGTCTGCCGGCAGAGCGGCTGTCTGGCTTCGCACATATGTCCCGACCGCGATACGCTGATGATTCCCCGCACGGCTGCCGCCGGCGAAGTCTGTCCCTACCACCGGATCGTGAATCTGAGCCGCGACCTCCGCTACCGGGTGACCGCGGACTGTTACGACCCGGCGCAGATCGTCCGGATGCCGATGTTTATCCTGCCGCCCGCGCAGGAGTGGTATTACAGGAAGCAGCATCCCGACTACCGTCCGCTGCCGCCTTTGCATCCGGGACTTTCGGGCAGCGGGGCGGGCGGCAATCCGATCGACATCGTCTATCCCCAGCCGGGGCGCGTGCTGGTGGCGCCCAAATCGCTCGAAGGCGAGGCGCAGAGTCTGGTCTTCACGGCCATACACCGCGACCGCAACGCCGTGTTATACTGGCATATCGACGACAATTATATCGGTGCGACGACCCTCGAACACAAGATATCCGTCCGTCCCGCTCCCGGTGCGCACCGGCTGACCGTTATCGACGAACACGGGGCGCGGCAAAGCGTCTCGTTCAGCTGCCGCTGACCGCAGCCTGTGGCTTCTTGCGGGTGCGGAGGGGCTTTGCGCTGGGTGCCGCTCAGTGCTTTCCGGGGGGGCAGAAGCCGGTCTTCCCGGAGGAGGGCTTTCCCGAATGGGAGTTTTTGGGGGAACGGGGCTTTTCCGGAGTTTTGTACTGGCTTTTCCGGACTGTCTTCCTTTCTCTGAGTTTTTCTTCAGAGCGAGGGCCTGTTTCGGGTCTTCCCGGAGGGTTTGTACTTCGGCGGACGGTAATGGGAGGGCCGGTTGTTATTGCGGGGATCGCTTGGGAATGGATCGAGGCCGTTTGCGAATTTGATGTGGTGTCGGTTAAACAAGAAGCCGGACTTTTTTAAGTCCGGCTTCCTTATGTCTGCAATTCCCGTCAGCGGATCACACGGTATGCGGGCCGTGCGCTGACCGTGCGGCGGCGCTTGGCGGCCGAGTTCAGGTCGGGCTGGTCCACCGTTCCTTTGGTGTGGACCTCGACGATCTCCGGCTCGGTCGTGATTCTGCCGTCGGCGGAGCATCCGTAGGCGAAGACGATGTAGGCCGATGCGGCTTTCAGGCTTACGACGTTATAAGCCGCGTCGCCCGTGTAGAAGCAGTCGTCGTCCCCGATCGTCTGTCCCGCTTCCAGTCCCTGCATGCGCCAGTAGAGGTCGTAGGGCGGATATTGCCGCGGCGTGGCGAAATTGTCGCGGTAGGTGTCGCGCTCGTCGATGAACGTGATGTAGCTCGTGTTTTTGTCCGACGGGATCACCTTGATGGCGAGGTCCTGTTGGTCGACGGTTACGTCGATGGTGAAGGTGCACGCTTCGGTCGGCGTGAAGGCTTTGGTATGGAAAAGCTTGCGCGAGACGCGGCTGTTCGAGAATTCGCCGTTTTCGTTGCAGCCGAACGCCACGGCGTAATAATCGGTGTCGGATTCCAGCGGGTAGATATCCTCCGAGATATAGAGCGGATCGCGCCGCACGAATCCCGGCGAGGAGAATGCGAGGTCGCCCGTTGCGGTGAAGTCGCTCCAGAGCAGGATGCCGTCGCTCAGCTCGCCGTAATAGGGCCAGAGGTAGCGGTCGTCGATGTAGGTTTGTGCGAAATCGGCGTCGTCATAGGCCGTGTCGAAAGTCGATTTCTTGACGAACGTGCAGAAGTAGGGCAGGTCGTCCGAAGGATGGACGGCGCACTTCGCCCCGTACCACGAAATGTCGGAGAGGGTCATCAGATAGGCCGTGTTGATGATTTCGGGGGCTTTGGTGCTGAAAGGAACCCGCATGAGCGGCGTGACGATGTCGAGCGTCTTGGCCGTCAGGTCGTATTTTACGCCGACCACCGAGAGGTCGTAGCTCTCGCCGGGCGTCAGGCCGCTGTATCTGTAGTCGGTTTTGGTGCCTTTGAAGAAGTAATCCACATATTCCGGTCCGTCGGCGATGTCGGCTTTGAAACGCTTCTGGAGCTGGGTGATACATGCCTCGTCGCTCTTGGCCGGATCGTAGGGATAGACGTAATAGGACATTTCGGGATCTTTCGGCGTGATGGCGGCCCTGACGCGGGTGTCCCCGACTTCGGTGATTTCGAGCGTGAAGTTGTCGCCTTCGGTTACGCCCGTGTAATCCTTGTCGATCTTGACCTTCATCTTCACCAGCGAGCTGCGGTCGCTGTCGCCGAAGTAGATGACGGCGATTTCGCCTTCCGTTTCGCAGACGGCCTCTTCGGCGGGGGCTTTGATCGTAAGCACCTCGTCGGCGTACGAAACGACCCAGCCGGTGGGCTTGGTCAGCACGACGTCGTTCACGCCCACGCTTTCGGTCTCATAGGTTTTGGTCTCGCCGTAGGCGTAGGTGCCAAGCGCCGGGGCCATTTTGACGAGCAGGTAGAAATCCGAACGCATGGCTACGGTGATCGTCGTGCCGTCCATGAGCGTGAAATAGGCGTATGCGCCGTCCTGCGTCACCTCCTTGAAGAACGAGTCGCTCACGCCGCCCTGACCCAGCGCCGAAACCGGCTGGTCCTTGTCGTCGGTGATGTAGTTCCACGTCGCGCCCTTGTCGCAGCTGATGATCCAGAATCCCTTGTCGTCGATCTTCAGCAGGGGCACGACGGCGGCGGCCGTGACGGGGATCTTTTTGCCGTCGGCCAGCAGCCATTCAGGCTCTCCCCCTCCCGATGTCAGGGTCCAGTAGTAGATCTCGTCCGTATCCTTCGCAACGCCGATTACGGGCGCCGCGGCGCCGTCTTTTCCGTTCGTAATCGTGATTTTGGTGTTTTCGGGATCGGTGAAGTAGATCGTGTAGGAGCCGTCGGCGTTGGTCTCGACCTTCGAGACGTAGACCTTTTCGTTGAGTTTTTCGATCAGCGTCTGCATGGCCGAAACGTCGGAGTTGAGTTTGTCGACGGCGGTTTCGAGCGCTTCGACGCGTTTTTTGATGTCGTTCACGCTGTTCCACAGCTCGGTGTCGTCGTAGTCGCTGCATGCGGCGGCGAACGTCAGCAGGAGCGCGAGGCTCCAAAGGGCGAATTTTTTCATCATGATTTTGAGGTTAGGATAAATAAGTGACGGCCCTGCATTGTCGGTTGCAGGGACGCGGGAATTGCATGAGGGGCGCGGCAGGAATTTGCAGCCGGAGACCGCAGCCGCCGTTCCGCGGGCGGACGGGATTCATCGATGGACGGGACTTTCGGAGTTAGGTGACTTAACAAAGGTAGCAAAAAATCCGTACATTGTACGAATCGGCCGATTTTTGATCTTTTTTACACCCGATACTTTTGCCGGATCTCCGGTGGTATTGACATTACGCCCGGCCGAATTTCGGCCGGGCGTAATGAATGTTCCGTGACTTTCTGCCGCTCGTGTCTGGACGGCGGAAATTGCAGGGACTTATTGGTTCCTGAACAGGCTGCGGCCGTTGCGTATCGTTTCGGCTTCGCCGTTGCAGGGGATGATCGTGAACCGGCAGGCGTAGTGTTTCTCCAGCAGCCGGTACTGATCCGAAGGCCGGGCCTTGAGACTCCAAGTGTCCGTGCCGCCGACACCGGTCTGCGTACGGTCGATATTGACGGTCAGAGCATCGGCCAAAGGTTCGACTTCGTTGCTGTGGCGCGCCTTGTCCAGACTCTCCTGCGTGCAATTCCATACCGATACGCTCAGCGGTTCGGCCCCGACGAACTGAACGCCCCGGCCGTCGGAAGCTGTCAGCGAGAGCCAGCGGACGTCGCAGCGGTTGCCGTTTTCCTGAGGGGTGATGTAACTGTGCATGAATTTTTCGGGCGTGCTGCGGTAAAGTCCCAGAAAGGCGCCTTCGCAGCGGTCCGAATAGTTTTCCTGCGGACCTTTTCCGAAATAGGCGATTCGCTCCAGCGTGTTGGGGACGCAGGTTTGCAGTCCGACGCGCAGCGGCTCCGGCATCCGGTCGGAGATGTCGAGCTTGTAATCCACGGCCAAGGCCCCTGCGCCGTCGAGGGTATAGGTCAGCGTCAGCCGGACGCTGTCGGGTATCGCCTTCTCGACGGTGACCGAACCCGCCGATTCGTCGATTCGTACGGAGACGGTCTGCAATCTTTCGGGGGCTTCTTTCCAGCATCCTGCGATTTTCCCGACGCGCCAGCCGCGCCAGTCGTTGTCGGTGGAGGCGCGCCAGAAATTGGGGCGCAGCGGGGCGCTTATCAGTTTGCGTCCGCGCACCGAGTGCGAGACGACGTACCCGCTGCGGCGGTCGATCTCGGTGCGGGAGCCGGCGGCGCTCAGCACGATGAGATTCTTATCCTGCGCGACGCTTGCCCTGCCTTTGGGCGCACTCCGGACCGGCTCTTTGTAAACGGGCAGTGCAAACTGCTCCTCGGCGGCTGCGTATCCGGCTTCGGCGTACGGCGTACGGCGCTTTTCGCGGGCCTGCACCCGGAGCAGGTATTCGGCGCCGGGTTCCGGTTTGAAGGGCCGGAATGCGATCGCGGCTTCGGCGCGGCAGCCGGCGGCGGTCGGCGGCACCTCGAAACTGCCGTGCTGGAGCACGCCCTTGTCGGTCGAGATTTCCCATGTGAAGTCATAGCGTTCGGTCCCGGCGAAGAAATTGCGGTTGCGGACTGCGATCTTTCCGGCAGCGAGGTCCGAAGCCGTGAACTCGACGGGCTGGAAGACGTATTTGCACTCCAGTGCGGCGGGTTTCAGCGTACGGTCGGGATTGACGATGCCGTTGCAGCAGAAAGCGGCGTCGTTATGTTCTCCGGCCGGTTCGAAATCGCCGCCGTAGGCCCAGTAGGTGCGTCCCTGCGCGTCTTTTTTCACCAGTCCCTGTTCCACCCAGTCCCAGATGTGTCCGCCCAGCAGTCCGGCGTGTGTCCGGATGAGTTTCCAGTAGTCGTTCAGTCCGCCGGTGGAGTTGCCCATCGAATGGGCGTATTCGCACATCATCACGGGGCGGTCGAGCATCGGGTTGAGGGCCATCTGTTCGAGCTGCGCGGCGGTCGGATACATGCGGCTGAGGACATCGACATAGGCCGGGTCGGTGGGGTTGCCGCCGTTTTGCGGCTTCTTGACCTGTCCGGCGGCGGGCTGGTTGTCCGCAGTCATTACGCTGGTAAAGGCTGCGGCCGAAGTCCGTTTCAGCGGAACGTAAAGCGGGTGCATCGGCTGTCCCTGCGCTCCTTCGTAATGGATCAGGCGGGTCGGGTCGTAATCTTTGGCCCAGCCTGCCGCAGCCGCGTGCGCCGGGCCGCAGCCGGATTCGTTGCCCAGCGACCACATGATGACCGACGGGTGGTTGCGGTCGCGGATGACCATCCGGCTTACGCGTTCGAGAAAAGGCGTAATCCATTGCGGATCGTTCGAGAGCAGTCCGCCTTTGCCGTGCGTTTCGATGTTGGCTTCATCGACGACATAAAGGCCGTAACGGTCGCAGAGTTCGTAGAAATAGGGGTCGTTGGGGTAGTGCGACGTGCGTACGGAGTTGATGTTGAGCCGTTTCATAAGGCGGACGTCCTCCTCCATCGATTCGCGCGAAACGGTTTTGCCGCTATATTGGTCGTGGTCGTGCCGGTTCACGCCGCAGAGCTTTACCGGCACGCCGTTGACGAGCATTTCGCGGCCGCGCAGACGGACGTCGCGGAATCCGACCTTGCAGCTGCGGGCTTCGGCGAGTTTTCCGGCGGCGTCGCGGAGAGTCAGCACCAGCGTGTAGAGTGCGGGATTCTCGGCGCTCCACTTTTCGGGTGCGGCGATACGCTCTTCCAGCAGGGCGAAATAGACGTTGTCGCGCTGGGGATAGGCTTCCGCAAGAATCTCTTCGACGGGCAGCGTCAGTTCACGCCCGGAAGGGGTTCCGTCGGGTGCGTAAAGCCGTGCGCCGAGCTGCCAGCCTGCGGCGGAGACCCCTTCGCGCAAATCTATTGCCGGACGGATTTGCAGCAGCGCGTCGCGCATGTCGGCTTCGAAGATCGTCCTGACGCCGAAATCGCCGATCGCGGCATCGGGCTTGGCCGAGAGGAAGACCTCCCGGTGAATGCCCGCCATGCGCCAGTGGTCGGCGTCTTCGAGGTAGCTTCCGTCGGTCCATTTGAATACTTGGACGGCCAGTCTGTTCTCTCCCGGCTGTAAAAGTCCGGTGATGTCGAATTCGCTGGGCAGGCAGCTGTCTTCCGCATATCCGGCCAAGGCGCCGTTTACCCAGACGTAGAATCCGGAATAGACTCCCCCGAAGTGCAGGGTCACACGGTTGCCGCTCCACGCTTCCGGCACCGAAAAGGTGCGGACGTAACAGCCCGTGGGATTGTCGCGCGTGATGTAGGGCGGCTTGAATTCGAAGGGATAGACGACGTTGGTATAGATCGGGTAGCCGTAGCCCTGCATCTCCCAGCACGAAGGGACGGGTATTTCGTCCCAGCCGGTCAGGTCGGCTCCGGGGAGCCAGAAATCCGCGGGGCTTCGGGAGACGTCTTCGGCGAAACGGAATTTCCACATGCCGTCGAGCGATTGGATGCGCGACAGCGTGCGGTCGCCCGCAAGGGCGTCCTGTTCGGAGCTGTAAGAGTAGGAGGTGGCTCGTGCGGGAAGCCTTCGCAGGGCGTTGACGAATTGGTCGGCCGGAGCGTTCCGTTCGGAAGCGGCTGCGGCGGTGCAGAGGGTCGTTCCGCAGAGGAGAATTGCCAGAAGTCGGTTCATCGGTGAGGTTTTAGAATACAAATTTAATAAGTTTTCGCATTGCGATGGTCGCCGTGCCGGTAATAAACGCTCCGTTTGAGCGGAATCTGCATGCCGCCGGTCGTTTCGAGCCAGTCGTAGAGGTCGTTGGCCAGCGAGCGGATCGTATCCTGCAGCTCCGGACGGTCGATCAGGTTCACCGTCTCGTAGGGGTCTTCCTGCAGGTCGAAGAACTCGTTGGTGTCCCAGATGCCGTGGTAACGGATGTATTTGTAGCGGTCGGTGCGCACTCCGAAAACGGTCGGAGTCTGGGGAAACGCATATTCCCAATAGTATTCGTAATAGATGCGCTTGCGCCAGTCGGCTGCCGTGCCGCCCTTGAGCAGCGGCAGGAACGACTCGCCGCACATTTGCGGCGCTTTGGCGAGTCCGCAGGCGGCCATGATCGTGGGGGCGACGTCGATGTTCTGCACCATCTCCTCCACCGTGCGGCCCGCCGGAATGAGTTCGGGACAGTAGGCCAGCATCGGCACGCGCACGGAGGGTTCGTAGAAGTTGCGTTTGTCGATCAGTCCGTGTTCGCCCCACGTGAAGCCGTTGTCGCCCATATAGATCACCAGAGTCGATTCGCCCAGCCCTTCGGTCTGCAGAAAATCCAGCAGCCGCCCGATGGCGTCGTCCATGCTGGTCACCGTCTCGCAGTAATTGCGGAAGTCCTCCTCGTACGGCAGTGCGCCGTGATACTGGTAATCGACGCCGTGCCAGCTTTCCCGCTGGTTCTTTACCCAGTCGGGGAGCCGGCTCTCGCCGTACCAGCCCCGTCCTGCGAGCGGCCTGCCGTCCGCATCCTTGCTGGGCAGTCGGGGGATTCCGTACTCCGGCACGTTGAACGACGGCGGATAGACCGCTTTTTCGTCCTTGTACATCCCTTTGCGGGAGGGCGAAGGCTGGAATCCGGAGTGTACCGATTTGTAGGAGAGGTAGATGAAGAACGGACCCTCTTCGTTGTCGCGTACGAAGTCGATGGCGTGGTCGGTCAGTATGTCGGTGGAGTAGAGTTCCGGATCGAACTTTACGCGCTCGCCGTTGATGTTCAGTACCGTGTCGTAGTAGGTCCCCTGTCCGCGGAATCCCTCCCAATGGTCGAATCCGGGTTGGGGCATGTCGTCCTGATTGCCCATGTGCCATTTGCCGAAGAAGGCGGTGCGGTATCCGTTTTGCTGGAGGTACTGCGGAAAGAAGACCAGATCGTCGGGCTTCGGCGCCTGATTGTCCACGACGGTATGGGTGTGCGTAAACAGACCGGTGAGGATGGAGGCCCGGCTCGGCGAGGAGAGCGACGTGGTCACGAACGCATTTTTCAGGCAGGCGCCTTCGCGGGCCATGCGGTCGAGCGCCGGGGTCTGCAGCCACGGAACGGCTCCCGTGAACCCCATGAAGTCGTAGCGGTGGTCGTCGCTGAGGATGAAGATGACGTTGCGCGGTTTTTCGCCGTTGCGGGCGACCGGGACCGGAGCGGCCGGTTGGGCTGCCGCCTGCGAAATGGCGAGGGCTGCGAAGCCTGCGGGCAGCGCGATTCGTTTCAGGTGCATCATGGCTTTATGATTGTGATTTGAGGGTTGAGTGCCATACATTCGATGTGTCGCAGGATCTCTGCGGCATCTTCCGGCGCCGTAAGCGTGACGCTCCGGCTTTCGCCCGGCAGCAGGTCGAAATAGTTGTCGGAGAAGATTCCCGCCGTACCCTTGTAATGCAGGGTGAGATTCTTCGCCAGTTTGTCGCTGCTCACCGTGATCCGGCAGGTCGCTGCGTCGGGCTTCTCGGCGCGGATGCGGACCGCCGCGGCCGGGAGTGCGGCGTTTTTCATCGTCTCGAAATACTGCAAAGCCCTGTACGCGGTCTTGTCGGACCGGAATTCGCAGACCAGCACCGCGTTGCCGGGGTCTGTACCGTCCAGATAATCGCGTACGCCGTACCGGAGCGCACGCTGCGATGCGGCGGCTCCGACGGTCACGGCGTGGGAGCTGCTTTTCAGCTCGTTGCCTGAAAAATCCGTCAGCGTGAGTTTTAGTACTCCCCGGAGCGGCTGCCGCAGGTCGGAGACGACGAAAATGTCGAGCGTATCGCCTTGGATGTAAGGGGAGACGACGACCGGTTCGCACGCTTTCCTTACAAAGTAGTGCATGGCTTTCCACCGGCCGTAATAGTCGATTCCCGACCAGCTGGCGCAGGGCCATACGTCGTTGAGCTGCCAGATGAGCGACCCCATGCAGTAGGGCATGTTGCGCCGGTGCGCCTCCATCGCCGTCTTCATCCCTTCGGCCTGCATCAATTGGCTGAGGTACAGCGTGCGTGCGAAATCGCCGTCGCGCAGGTATGACCGGTCGACATATTCCAGCATCCGGGCGTCTCCCTTTTTCCGGTCGCCCTGATGCGACGTCATGGACGGAGAGGCGAGGCGGCGCTCCCCTTCGGGGATGAAGCGCTCGACCGAGGAGAGTTCGGGGTAGGATTGGAGCCCGTATTCCGACGTGAAACGGGCGATTTGGGTGTTGTAGGCCGATATGGGGTCGCCTTTGTGCCAGACGTCCCAGTTGTGTACGTCGCCGTAGCGCCAGCGGTCCGCCGTATCGAGCCCCCAGCCCGGCGAGGGCGACGAGTGCCAGTAGGGCACGGTGCCGCCGCAAAGGCTGTCCATCACGCCGGGCAGGATATTCCGGAAGATGGTTTCGTTTACGCGGTCGAACTGTTCGGCCTCTTCTTCCGTATAGAATTTGCGGAACCGGCTGTTGCGTTTGTCGTGGGGTTTCCACGCTACGTCTATTTCGTTGTTGCCGCACCAGAGGACGAGCGACGGGTGGTTGCGCAGCCGGCGTACGTTGTCTTCGGCTTCGGCCCGGATGTCGGCGTAGATCTGCGCCGATCCGGGATACATGTTGCAGGCGAAGACGAAATCCTGCCACACCATGATGCCGTACCGGTCGCACATTTCGTAGAAATCGTCCGACTCGTACGTGCCGCCGCCCCAGACGCGCAGCATGTTCATATTGGCTTGGGCGGCGCTCCGCACGAGAAATTCCGTTTTCTCCCGCGAAATCCGGGGTAAAAACGCGTCGGCCGGCACATAGTTGGAGCCTTTGCAGAATACCGGGATGCCGTTGATCTCGAAGCCGAAACCGCGGCCGCGGCCGTCCGCATCGTCGCGGCAGCGGAGCGATACGGTTCGTACGCCGCATCTGACGGCCGTGCGGTCAAGCTCCCTCCCCTCTTTTTCCAGCACCAGCTCCACGTTGTAGAGGTAAGGCTCGCCCATTCCGTTGGGATACCACAACCGCGGGGAGGGAATCTCGAACGGCTTTTCGATTGAATGCGTCCCGGCATCCAGCGTCTTGTCTGCCGTGAGGATGCTCTTGCCGTTCAACAGTATCCGGATGCGGTAGCTGCCGGCCGCATCCGTCCGTAATGCGGCCGATGCGCTCATCTGCGCCTTTCGCGGCCCTGTCGAGCGGGTGCGGACATGGAAATCCTCCACACGGGCTTCGTTCCATGCTTCGAGCGCGACCGGACGCCACAGTCCGGAGGTGACATAGCGCGGCGCCAAGTCCCAGCCGTACTGGTAGCCCGACTTGCGGGTGAAAACGCTTACCTTGTTGGGGCCCAGTCCGCCCAATGCGCCGAGGTCGTTGTTGGCGGTGAGACGGCTGCCGTAGGCCGCCATGTTTTTGAGCCCCTGCATGACCGGGGAGTGAAAAACGACGTGCAGGCGGTTGTTCCGGGATTTCAGCAATCCCTTGACGTCGCTTTTCCATGTGCGGAACATGTTGCCCGTGCGGTGAAGCAGTTCGCCGTTCAGCCTGATGTCGGCATAGCAGTCCACTCCTTCGAAGACGAGCCGCACGTTGTCGTACGACACCAATTCGGGTGCGTCGAACGTGCAGCAGTACTCCCAGTCGGTCTTGTCGATCCATTGCAGATCGCTCTGGCTGCTGCCGTAGAACGGATCGGGGATCTGCCCGTTTGCCAGCAGGTCGGTATGCACGGTTCCGGGGACTGTGGCCGGGAGCCATTCGCCGAGTCCGTATTGCCGGAATTTCCATCCTTGGTTCAGTTCTGTGCGGCCGGCGGCCGAAATCCGGCTTCCCGCCGCTGCGGTCAGAAGCCATAGGATCAGGAGAAGTCTTTTCATCGTTTGTCGGGTTGGGTTGTCGCAAACATAACTCAATCGGCCGGAAATGATGGTCAGCGATCCGTCAAAAAATAACACACCGCCCTGATGCGGCAATTTTCCGACGCTGAAAACGCGCTTTCGACTTTTCTGTTAGTTTTGGATGAATCCGTGTTTCGTGAGCCGCCCGGAATTTCGTAATATTGCCGTCGGGACAAAACGTATGCAGGTATGAAAACAACACATCTTTCAGGACTTCTGACCACCGCGGGACTGGTGTTCGGCGGCGGGAGTTCGTATGCGCAGCAACGGCCGAACATATTATGGCTTACGATCGAAGATACGAGCCCTTATGATTTCGGCTGTTACGGCAACAGGCATGTCGCCACGCCCACGATCGACAGTCTGGCCGGAGCCGGCATCCAATATATGCGGGCCCATTCGGTCGGCACCCAAAGCTCGCCTTCCCGGTCGTGCATCATCACCGGATGCTACGCCTCGACTTTCGGCATGGAGTGGCACCGCTGCCGGTTTGCCACGCCGGAGACTGTTTTTCTGCCCGACTATATGCGTGCGGCGGGATATTACTGCACCAACAAATCCAAAACCGACTACAATACGCTGTGTGACAATAAGGCCATGTGGGACAGCTGCGGTCCGGCGGCGACATACAACAACCCGGCGCGGAAGAAGGACCAGCCGTTTTTTGCCGTATTCAACTCGATGGCCACCCATATGGGGCGCATCCGTTCCTATCATACCGCCCAGCGGCGGGATTTCGCCCTCGAAGGGCTCGATCCGGCGCGGCTGGAACTGCCGCCGCACGTGCCCGACATTCCGGAAATCCGGTCTGACTTCGCGTTTCATATGGAGGGGTCGCAGGACATCGACGCATGGGTCAGGATGTTTCTCGACGATCTCAGGCGGCAGCGGCTCGATGAAAATACGATCGTCTTTTTCTTTAGCGACCACGGAGGATGCCTGCCCCGCGGCAAGGGGTTCGTCTATGAGACCGGGACCCACGTGCCGTTCATCGTCTACCTGCCTCCGAAATGGCGGCATCTGGCCAACGGTCAGTCCGGCCGGACCGACCGGCTGATCGGGTTCCCCGATCTGGCGCCCACCGTACTCTCGCTCGCCGGCATCGAACCTCCGGCCTATATGCAGGGCAAGGCGTTTCTGGGTGAATACGAAGCGGCTCCGAAGCGGTACGAATTCGCGGTCAAGGCCAATCAGGCCAGCCACTATTGCCCCGAACGGGCCGTTACCGACGGCCGCTACAAGTACATCGTCCGCTATATTCCCTACAAACACGATGCGCTGATGAACGCTTACCAGTGGGGGATGCCGGGCAATATCTGTTGGGACGAAACCTATCTGGGCGGCCGCTGCCGGAGCGCGGTATGTCCGATGACCTTCGAACGGCACTGCGCGGAGCTATTTTTCGACCTCGCGGAAGATCCGTACGAGATAGACAACCGCATGGAAGATCCGGCCTGCGCGGAGGAGATAAGGCGGTTGAGGAGCGAGATGAGCCGCTTCCTGCGGGACACCGGGGATCTGGGATTTTTTCTCAAGGCGCAGCGCCTGACCCCGACGCCCCTCTGCGAAAAATTGCGGGACGAAGGCTATGATTACGAACGGCTGTACCGGCTGGCGGAGCTTACCTCGAAAGTTACTCCGGAGTCGCTGCCTTATCTCACGGAGTGTCTCGCATCCCCTCGGAAAGAGATTCGCTACTGGGCCGTGGTGAATATCAATCAGCTCGCCGCGACGGGACAGATCGCAAAGGTGCCGGAGGCGTTCGCCGGACTGCTGGGCACGGATGATCCGGAAATCGCCGCTGAAGCCGCCTACGCCATGTGCCTGACGGGACGTTCGCAAGAGGCGATGGCCTACCTGACTGCGGCGGGACCGAACGGGCGGTTGGATTCCCACAAACTGACCATGCTGGAACTGCTGACGCTCGCACCGGATGCCGGCAGCTATTTTACCGAGGATGTCCGCAGAACCGTCCGCGCCGTCGTTGCGGCCGATCCCCGGCAAACCGCCGTCAGCGAGACCGGC
>ERZ824473.2121-NODE-2121-length-24748-cov-8.845908_pt1 | contig 24748 bp, 17 predicted proteins | sample MGYA00519874_ERZ824473 | MGnify/ENA primary metagenome ERZ824473 (study PRJEB31778, sample SAMEA3449151) | human gut metagenome | biome: human gut; feature: human-associated habitat; material: faeces | place: United Kingdom | collected 2010/2012 ... | reverse complement strand
ACTGCTTATTGCTCAGCGCAATTGAAGCAGGGGACTTGCCTGACTCGGTTAAATTCCCTTGTTTTTGGGTTGCGTTCCAGGTGCGGTTCATGTATAATACAACACAAACACAAATCATTGCTTTAAAGGGGCAAAGAAACAGAGAGGATAAGCTTATGTCAAAACACATTACAGGTCATACTGGATTATTATGTTTACTTGGAAGTCCGGTTGCACACAGCGTTTCACCGGAAATGCACAACGAAGCGTGTGACCAGCTGGGACTTGATTATACATATCTTGCATTTGATGTTCCGGAGGAGAAGATGCCGCAGGCAGTGGAGGGTCTTCGCACGATGGGAGCAAGGGGCTGGAATATCACAATGCCGGGCAAGAATATCATGTGCAGGCTTGCTGACAAGGTTTCACCGGCCTCTGAAATTTCAGGCGCATGCAATACGATCGTGAACGATAATGGCGTTCTGACAGCTTATACGACCGATGGTGTTGGATTTATGAGAGCTGTAGCAGAAAAAGGTGTAGACATCATCGGAAAGAAGATGACACTGCTCGGTGCAGGCGGAGCAGCAACGGCGATTCTGGTGCAGGCGGCACTGGATGGTGTGGCTGAGATCAATGTGTTTAACGTAAAAGATGCATTTTACGGAAGAGCAGAAGAGATCGTTGCAAAGCTGAATGAGCGTACAAACTGCAAAGTAACACTGCATGATTTCTCTGATCCGGAAGTGCTGCGTGCTTCAATCGCAGACAGCGCAATTCTGGTAAACGGAACCTCCGTCGGAATGGCCCCGAAGACAGAAAATACGATCATTACCGACACGACCATGTTCCACAAGGATCTGTTTGTATTTGATGTAATCTACAATCCGCAGGAGACACGGCTTCTGCGCGAGGCAAAAGAAGCAGGATGTAAGACCGGAAACGGCATGTATATGCTTCTGTACCAGGGAGCAGCGTCCTTCAAGCTCTGGACCGGAATGGATATGCCGGTGGAGATTATCAAGGAAAAATATTTCTCAAAGGGCTGATTGGTTCTGAAAAATAAGACAGGTTCCTCCGAGGCGGCCTAGATGACTGCCGGGCGGGAACCTGTTGTATTATCATGATGATATCAGGGGCAAAAAGTGATTGCCATTTTTTGCATAAAAGGAAATGACTTTACGGAAAATCACTGTCGTGATATAATACAAATGTTTGCTTTTGCTGAAAAGATAAAATGAATGTAACTGTTCAGAGCCAACCTCCAAAATGCTACGCATTTCGTCGGTGTGGCGTATCCGCCAAATAAAATTTCAAAAACAGGCTTAAAAATGCGAGCATTTTACGCCTGTTTTATGAAATTTTGCTTGGCTCTGAACAGTTACAAATGAATATTTATGCATATAAGCATATAAACATATAAAACAGCGAAAAAAGATGAGGGCAGCGATAAGGGGAACGATAAGAACCATGAGAAACGCTCATGCTCAAAAAAGAAACAGGAAATGATAAAGGGGATATCATGAAAGACAAAAAGAAGAAAAAACAGAAATCAGAAGAAAAGCTGAAAAAGAAGAAACTGGCGCTTCTGACGGATGAAAAGATAGAAAAAGGGGACAAGAAAAAGAAGAAAAAGAAGCAGCTTCAGGGAGCAGAGGACCTGGAAAGAAAAGAATCAGCAAAAGTGGTTCCGGAAGGTGGGACATCGCAGGGTGTCTGGAAGACAGAGGAGATGGAAGAGGCCTTTACCGCTTTGAATCAGACTGAAAAAGCAGAAAAATCAGCAGGAAAGACGATTGGACGCAAAGCAGACAAAACCGGAAAATCAGTAAAAACAGCAAATCGGAAAAAAACAGCCGGCGAGGTGTCAGAGGATGAGGCAGCCCTTATTTTCCGGGCACTCGGTGATGAGACGAGGCTTCGAATTGTTGGGATGCTCGAGGAGCATGAGCTGTGTGCAGCAGATTTGCTGAAATCCGTGAGCATTGTACAGTCGACACTGTCTCATCACATGAAGATTCTGTGCGATTCAGGTACGGTGAACTGCAGACGCGAGGGGCGCTGGTCTTACTATTCAATCAATGCAGAAGTGATGGAGAAGGCAGCGGACTACCTGAAGAAATACAGAAAAGCGTGAGGTAGGATATGGGAAACATTTGGTATTGCCGGCAGTGCGGTCATGCGCTGTCAGATGAAAGCCGATTTTGTGAATACTGCGGCGCAAAGGTTGAGCGGGAAGCTCCGCGTACACAGCGCCCGCAGGAATCTGGTGTGTTTTCACCTCGTGGAGACGGCAGTGCGCAGAGACAGAGCACACGCCGCGAGCCGGGAACTGATGAGCAGGGCAGCAGGCGCGTACCAGTGTCAAATGCTCAAACGCGTATAGATGCAGAAAATACACGTCGCCCATCTGGAGTCGGTGATGCGGGAAGTCGGCGAACACCGGTGCAGAGTGCTCAGCCACGGAGGGATGCAGAAAATACACGTCGCCCGTCTGAAGTCGGCGATGCAGGAAGTCGGCGAACACCGGTGCAGAGTGCTCAGCCACGGACGAACGGAGAAAACGTACGTCGCCAGACGGGCGCCGGAGAGCAGCAGCGCCGCATGCCGCAGGATACCGGAGAACGCCGCACACGTTACCAGCAGGAACGGCTGCAGGGCAGCTGGGAGGAGTCATGGAACCGGGAGCTTCCAGAGGAGAACGAACGCAGGATTACGCCGGTGCAGTATCTGCTACTCGGATTGATAGCGATTCTGATTGTGGCACTCGTCGCGCTTGGCCTGTTCTGGATGAAAGGGCGAAGCGGAAAACGTAATGCGCAAGACGGAGGAAATGTGCAGGTCACACAGACCGAGACAGTGAAAACGACTGCAGGAGAAGACAGCGGTGGAGACAGCGTAATCACAATTCTGGATGGAGACGGACAGGCGCAAAGCGGGACTACGAAGCAGACGGCCGCGGCCGAAACTCCAAAGGATCAAAATGCGGCGACAGAGAAAAAGGCGGAACGGGTGACAGAAAAACAGACCACAAGGGCATCCAAAAAGCAGACGGAAAAAATAACAGAAAAGCAGACCGAAGCAGTCGAGGATCCAACTAAGCAGACTCAGGCACAGAGCGGTTCCTACATTCTGTCGCAGAGTTCTGAGCGGCTTTTGGCAGACAGCGATGTGGATGGAATGAGTTATGAAGAACTGCAGATGGCGATCAATGAAATATATGCAAGACATGGAAGAAAGTTTTCCTCACAGTCAGTACAAAACTATTTTGACGGGCAGTCCTGGTATCAGGGCACGGTAGAGCCGGATGATTTCAGCGACAGCGTGTTCAGCCAGATTGAAGGCCAGAACGTTTTGTTTCTTTTGAAAAAAATGGGAATAGAATAAAAGGGCTGCTTCATCAGAGATGGAACGGTTCGTCATATAAAGCTTTGTCTGGCTGATGTGACAGAAAAGGGAGGAGTATACAATGTTACGTAGTGAAACGGATAGAAAAACAAGGGATGAGAGACTGGGACAGCTGGTAAAATACTGTATGATTTCCGGTGCGCTCGACCTGAATCTGTATCAGGAATACGATGTAAAGCGCGGACTGCGTGAATCAGACGGAAAAGGTGTCCTGACCGGTCTGACCGAGATCTCCGATGTCGTGGCATTTAAGACGGTGCACGGCGAAAAGGTGCCATGTCCTGGTGAACTGTATTTCCAGGGATATAATGTCATGGATCTGAAAAACGGATTTGCAACGAGAAAGTTCAATTACGAAGAGATTACTTACCTCCTTTTGTTCGGTGCTTTGCCGAATAAGACACAGCTTCAGGAGTTTATTGAGATCCTAAGCCAGTATCGTGAGCTGCCGAACAAATTCGTGCGGGACGTGATCATGAAAGCGCCGAGCATGGATATCATGAATGCGCTGCAGCGAAGTGTGCTGACGTTATATTCCTATGATGACAATGCAGACGACATTTCCATTCCAAATGTTCTGCGTCAGGCACTTTCCCTGATCGCGACGATGCCGCTGATCTCTGTCTATGCGTACCATGCCTACCAGCATTACCATAACGACCAGAGCCTTGTGATCCGTTATCCGGATCCGGAACTTTCGACAGCAGAAAATATTCTGCGGATTCTGCGAAGCGACGGGCAGTATACGGAGCTGGAGGCAAGGGTACTCGATATCGCGCTCGTCATTCATGCGGAGCACGGCGGTGGAAATAACTCGACCTTTACGACTCACGTCGTTTCCTCTACCGGTACAGATACGTATTCTGCGATCGCTGCATCGCTCGGTTCTCTGAAAGGGCCGAAGCACGGCGGTGCAAACCTGAAAGTAGAGAATATGTTTTCCGATATCAAGGAACATGTGCATAACTGGGAGAGCGAGGATGAGATCTGCGATTACCTGACAAAGATCATCAACAAAGAGGCGTTTGATCGCAGCGGACTGATCTATGGTATGGGACATGCGGTCTATACACTGTCCGATCCTCGAGCTGTCATCCTGAAGGAGTATGCGAGAAGCCTTTCCGAGGAAAAGGGGCTCACCGATGAGTTTGCATTCTATGCGAGAGTGGAGCGGATCGCTTCCGAACTGCTGACGAGCCGCAAAAAGCTGCATAAGCCGATTTGCTGCAATGTCGATTTTTACAGTGGATTTGTGTATTCGATGCTTGGAATCCCGAAACAGCTTTACACCCCGATCTTTGCAATTTCCCGTATTGCAGGCTGGTCAGCACACCGGATCGAGGAACTGGTAAACGAAGGAAAGATCATCCGTCCGGCGTACAAGTATGTGGGGCATCACATGCCGTATGTGGCGCTGGAGGATCGGAAATAAGAATAAAACACAGGAAAAAAAATATCAGGAGCGGCTGCCAGAAGCACCGCTCCTTTTTCAAACGCGCTCTGGAGCCTGCAGATAAGCATTTTTCTAAAACTTTTATAAAATGGTTGCGTGAGCATAATCGGGTTAGTAAAATAAAATTGAAGCGGACGACAAGCGTAATGGTAAGAGCACATAAAAATGTTTCAAAAGTATGAGGTGACGCACGGCAAAGATTTCTGACGCAGTATTTCACGCTCTGACAGATCGGAGGGGATGCATTATTTTGCAGAATTGCTATCATGAAATGCAGTGACAACAAATCTGCAAAAAAGCAAATGAGATAAAGTGTCAGAAAAAATTAAGACAGACAATAATCAGGAAATACATAACATATAAGACATAAAAGAAGATACAAAAGTAAGAACAGAAGGAGCAGATGCCATGCAGGAAGCGTATGTGAAGCTGGAGCAGGTCACAAAAGTATACAAGATGGGCGAAGTTGAGATCCGCGCGGTTGACGGAATCAATTTTGAGGTAAAAAAAGGAGAATTTGTCGTTATTGTCGGGCCGAGCGGCGCCGGAAAGACTACTGTTTTGAATATTCTTGGCGGCATGGACACAGCGAGCAGCGGGCATGTGTTTGTCGATGGAAAGAATATCGCAAAATACAGCCAGCGAAAACTGACCGGATACCGCAGGGATGATATCGGGTTTGTATTTCAGTTTTACAATTTGATTCCAAACCTGACGGCGCTGGAAAATGTTGAGCTTGCACTTCAGATCTGCAAAAATCCTCTTGATTCGAAAACAGTGTTAAAAGAGGTAGGCCTTGGAGAGCGAATGGGAAACTTTCCGGCGCAGCTTTCCGGTGGTGAGCAGCAGAGAGTGTCGATTGCGCGTGCGCTTGCGAAGAATCCAAAGCTGCTGCTTTGCGATGAGCCGACTGGAGCGCTCGACTACCAGACTGGTAAAGCAATCCTGAAGCTTTTGCAGGATATGTGCCGCCAGAAGGGGATGACGGTGATCGTGATCACGCACAATACGGCGATTACACCGATGGCAGACCGCGTGATCCGCATTAAAAACGGACAGGTTTCGGATATGAACCTGAACCCGCAGCCAACTCCGGTAGAGCAGATCGAGTGGTAGAAAGCAGGGGAAGAAAAGAATAAAAGTAAGAGATAAAGAGACAGCAGAATCGGAATGAGAAATGGCAGGTAGGAGCATTTGAAGAAGAAAGCACTGAAAAAAGAATTTCGCGTGGAGGTCAGAAAGAGCCTGAACCGCTTTTTGTCGATTTTTTTTATCGTGGCGATGGGCGTTGCTTTTTTTTCCGGTATTCAGGCGTCTGCACCGGATATGCGTGCGACAGGCGATTACTACTTTGACAGCACAAAACTGATGGACATCAGGGTGCTTGGCACACTCGGACTTTCAGAGGATGATCTGGAGGCGGTCCGGGCAGTGGAGGGCGTCGCGGATGCGAAGGGCGTATATATGGAAGATGTTTACTGCGGCGAGGAGGTGCAGCAGGTACTCCATGTGGAATCGATTCCGGAGGATATGAACCTTCTCACACCAAAAGACGGTGCGGTTCCGGCAAAGGCGGGGGAATGTTTTCTGGATGCGTCGTATGCGGAGGCACACGGATATCACGTAGGAGATATGCTGCAGGTGACGGTTCCTTCCAGTGATGATACGCAGCTGAAGCGGACGAAATTTCAGATTGCCGGAATCGGCTACAGCCCAAGCTATATCGCATTTGAGCGCGGCAGCACGACACTTGGAAATGGTGCGGTTTCCGGTTTTCTCTATCTTGTCCCGGAGGATTTTGACTCGGAGGTTTACAGCACAATCTACGTCCGCGTGGATGGTGCACAGGATGAGATTGCCTATACCGACGGGTATGATACGCTGGTGGCAGACGTACAGGACCGGATCGAAGCGATTGAGGACATCCGCTGCCAGACACGCTATGATGCGGTCATGGAAGAGGCGAACGGCAAGTTAGATGATGCGCGTCAGCAGGTTGAGGACGGAAAACAGCAGGTTGCCGAAGCACAGTCCGAGCTGGAAAGCGGCAGAAATGAAGCAGAATCTGAACTGGCACAGGCACAGTCCGAGCTGACAGAGGGCGAATCAGAGCTGGAAAAAGGAAAAGAGACACTGGAAGATTCCAGAAAAGAACTTGCGGATGGGGAAGCGGAGCTTTCAGATGGAGAAGCGGAAATCGCAGAAAATGAACAGAAACTGCAGGACGGCGAGGCAGAACTCGCCAGTGGCGAAGAGCAGCTGCAAAGCGGTGAGGAAAGTTATCGTACCGGCCTGACGGCTTATCAGAAAGAGTCGGAGGCAGCTGCAAAGAAGTTTAAACAGGGTGAGGAGCAGATCCGTGACGGAGAAACGCAGCTGAAAGAAGGCTGGGCAGAGTATGAAAAGCAAAGTGAAGCCCTGAAAGCAGGAAGCGAACAGCTTGCGGCAGCAGAAACCAGGCTGGAAGAATCACAGAAACAATACGAGGATGGAGCCGCGCAGCTTGCTGCGGCGAAAAAGCAATATGAGGATGGCATGACGCAGCTGGAGTCTGGTGAGGCGCAGTACGAATCCGGAGCACAGCAGCTGGCCCAGGGCTGGAAAGAGTATGAAGCTGGAGCTGCGCAGTTGACGGAGGCAAAAAAAGAGTATGAATCCGGGGCATCACAGCTGGCCGCGGCAGAAGAACAGTATGCATCCGGCATGACACAGGTAAAAGAAGGGCGCACGTCGATCAAAGAAGGAAAAAACCAGATCGCAGCAACGAAAAAGACCCTTGCCAGACAGGAAGAGCAGCTTTCCGGGCAGGAAAAGCAGCTTGCCGGCACGGAGGAGGAACTGACGCAGGCGGAAAAAGCCTTGAGTGCCTCGGATGCGGCACTGACACCGGTGCGTGAGGCGTATGCGTCGGCAGAACAATCGGTGCAGGCACGAAAGACATCATATGACACGGCGGTTCAGATGCTTGAAAGTCTGCAGGCAGACGCAGATCAGAGACAAAAAGAAGCAGCAGCACTTCGGCAGAGCTATGAGGATCAGCAGACACAGGCGAAGGATCTGCGCACGCAGGAGCAGGCGGAAGAGCAGAAGCGGAGCACGGCTGAGGAAAAAGCACAGGAACTTCGTGCCAGGATCGGTGAGAAGCAGTCTGCGCTTACTGCCAAACAGTCGGAACTTGCACAGGCACAGGCATCTTATGAACAGCTGCAAAAAGAGACAGGAGTGACGGAAGAAGAACTTCAAAATGCGGCTGCATCTGTGGAAGCGCGCCGAAACGAGGCAGATGCACTTCAGGCAGAGATTACGTCACTGGAGAGCGAAGCAAATGCACAGGAGCAGGCAGCCGCGGAGGCGAAAAACCGTGCCCAGACAGCCGCATCGCAGGCATCCACGATAGAGAATGCGCTTCCGCAGGCAGAAGCGGCAGCAAAAGCAGCAGAACAGGCAGCCGCGCAGGCACAGGAAAAAGCGGAGGCACAGGCTGACGCAGTTCAAAAAGCCAAAAATCAGTATGAGACGGCGAACACATCACTTGCGGTACAGAAGCAGGAGCTGGACGCGAAAGAAGAGGAACTGTCGAAGCAGAAGCAGACACTTGCGGCAAACCGTCAGGTTCTGGATGAGAGCAAAAAGCAGCTGGAAGCGGCTCAGGACGCCCTTGCAAAAGGAAAAGAAGAGCTGGCTGCAAAAGAGCAGGAACTGGCTGACCGGGAGCAGGAGCTGGATGCGACAGAGCAGCAGCTTGCGGCAGCCCGCACGGAACTTGACAGACGGCAGAAAGAACTTGCAAAAGGAAAACAGGAGCTGGATGCGAATGAGCAGGCGCTAAAAGAGGCAAAAAAGACGCTGGAAGCAAAGGAAAAAGAGCTTCAGCAGGCAAAGACAAAGCTGACGAAGACGAGAGCCACACTGGAAGCGGCGGGTAAACAGCTGAAGGAAAAGGCGGAAGAACTTTCAAAGGCAAAAAAGCAGCTGAGCGAGGGCTGGAGAGAACTGAAACAAAAGAAAAAAGAACTTGAATCCGGTGAAAAACAGCTTGCAAATGCAAAGACGCAGCTTGAGGCAAATGAAGAGAAGCTAAAGAGCGCAAAAGAGGAAATCGCGAAAGGAAAACAGCAGCTTGCAGATGCAAAAGTACAGCTGGATGCGGCAAGAGCGCAGCTGGATACAGGCTGGGCGCAGCTGAATGTGTCGAGAAAACAGCTTTCAGACGGCTGGCAGCAGCTTTCCGATGCGAAGACGCAGCTGGAGGAAGCAAGAGAAAAACTTGCGGACGGCAGAAAACAGATCGCAGATGGCGAGAAGGAACTTACAGAAAACGAGCAGAAGATTGCGGACGGCTGGAAAGATTACGAGGAAGGCAAAAAAGAGGCGCAGGAGAAGATTGCAGACGGTGAACAGAAGATCGCGGATGCAAAAAAGGAACTGGCGGATGCCGAGGCAGAGATCTCGGATGCTGAGCAGAAGCTTTCCGAGATTAAATATCCGTCGTGGTACGTCTATGACCGAAGTGAACTGCCGGATAATACTGGTTTTGGCGAGAATGCGGAGCGTCTGACGAACATCGCGCGGGTATTTCCGCTGATCTTTTTCCTGGTGGCGGCGCTGATCAGCCTGACCACGATGACACGAATGGTAGAGGAGGAGCGTACCCAGATCGGCACGATGAAGGCACTTGGCTACAGCAAAAAGGATATCGCGGGAAAATATCTGAAATATGCATTTCTGGCGACCGTAGGAGGAAGTATCGTCGGGGTACTTGCAGGAGAAAAGATCTTACCGTGGATCATCGTGGACGCGTACGGCATTATGTATCAGTATCTTCCGAAGATCCTGATTCCATATGAGTGGAAGTTCGGCGGACTTGCAGCAGGTGCGGCGCTGATCTGTACGATGGCAGCGACATGTTCCGCCTGCATCCGGGAGCTTCAGGCCGTGCCGGCTCAGCTGATGCGTCCGCCGGCACCGAAAGAAGGAAGGAGGGTGTTTCTTGAGTATCTGCCGTTTTTGTGGAGAAGACTTGGATTTACGTGGAAATCCACAATCCGCAACCTGATGCGCTACAAAAAGCGTTTTCTGATGACGGTGATCGGCATCGGCGGCTGTATGGGATTGCTGCTCGTCGGCTTTGGCCTGCGGGATTCGATCATGGATGTGGCGATCCTCCAGTTTGAGCAGCTGCAGCTTTATGATGAGATGGTGATCCTCGATACGGATGCGAAAGAAACGGAGCAGGAAGCAGTCTGGACAACTGTGCAGGAAAATGACAGCGTGCAGGCCGAGAAACGCTTTTATATGCAGAAAATTCAGACAAAGGGCGCAAAAGCGGCGAAAAAGGAATGGACCGTTTATCTGTACGTGCCGGAGGATACACAGGATCTTGATGAATTTTTCTGCTTCCGCAACCGGGAGAACCGTGAAGAAACATACACACTCGGCGATGACGGAGCGATCATTACAGAAAAGATCGCAAAAGAATTCGGCGTCAGTGCAGGCGATACGATCATCTTAAAGACCTCTGAGAAAGACATCGGGATCCCGGTCGCAGCGGTCTGCGAAAACTATCTGTCACACTACATTTATCTGACACCGGCGCTGTACCGCACCGTATTTGAGGAAGAGCCTGAGTACAACAGTATTTTCGTGAAGACAGAAAACGGTCTGACAGAGGCGGAAACACTCGGTGAGCAGCTGCTGAAAAACGATGCGGTGCTCAATGTGACGTACACGAAAACGCTTGAGGAACAGCTGGATCATATGCTTGGCGCACTCGATATCGTGATCGTAGTGCTTATCGTGTCGGCCGGAATGCTTGCATTCGTTGTCCTTTATAATCTGAACAATATCAATATCAATGAACGGCGCAGAGAACTGGCAACCATCAAGGTACTCGGTTTCTACGATGGAGAGGTAGCGGCTTACGTATACCGCGAGAACATCCTGCTCACAGTAATCGGAGCGATTGCAGGAATCTTTATCGGAAAATTCCTGCACGCGTTTATCATCACGACCGTGGAGGTGGACGCCTGCATGTTCGGACGCAGCCTCAAACTGGCAAGTTATATTTACGGAACACTCTTTACGTTTGGATTTTCGATCCTTGTCAATATGGTGATGTACTTTAAGCTGAAGAAGATCGACATGGTCGAATCCCTGAAGAGCGTGGAGTAAAAAAAGCGTGGGATTTCATCCGAAAACCATACAACTCACAATAAAATTCGTGAAGTTGTACAGTTTCATGGAAAAATCCCCGCTTTTTTTCGTGTAGATTAGTGCAGAATTTCGAATAAACGCAAAAATTGACTGGACGAATACTGCAAAGAAGTGTATGATAAAGGAAGCAGAATGCATATTGTCGGATGGAGAAAATTCCTCCGGAAGGCAGTGAAAAGTAAGGAGGAAGCAGTTATGCTGGAAGAACTGAAAAAGCAGGTGTATGAAGCCAATATGGAGCTTCCACGCCGCGGACTTGTTACGTATACATGGGGCAATGTCAGCGGAATTGATCGTGAAGCCGGGCTGTTCGTGATCAAGCCAAGCGGTGTGGATTACGAGCTGCTCACACCGGATGACATGGTAGTGATCGATATGGAAGGCAATCGTGTGGAAGGAAAATATAATCCGTCTTCTGACACGGCCACACATCTGGAACTTTACAAGGCATTTCCGGAGCTTGGCGGTGTTGTACATACCCATTCTCCGTGGGCAACATCCTGGGCACAGGCAGGAAGAGACATCCCGTGCTACGGAACCACACACGCAGACTATATGTATGGACCGATCCCGTGTGCGAGAAACCTCACACCGGAAGAGATCAACGGCGAATATGAGAAGAATACCGGTCTTGTAATCATCGAGACATTCAAAAACAGAAATATTAACCCGGTATACGTTCCGGCCGTGCTGTGCACGAACCACGGACCGTTTACATGGGGCAAAAATGCAGCAGAGGCAGTGCACAACGCAGTCGTACTCGAAGAAGTGGCAAAGATGGCTACACTCACCGAGCTGAACAACCCAAAGGTACAGCCGGCACCGGACTGCATCAAGGAAAAGCACTTCATGAGAAAGCACGGACCGAACGCTTACTACGGACAGCCGGGCAAATAAAAGCGCGGGTATCCGAAACAATAAATCAATCGAATCAGGCCATGGTGCGGGGCATCAGGATCCGCGCGGCCGGAATTTCAGCAGAAAGGAAAGGTAATATCCATTATGACGACATTGGAATTACAGAAAATGGCGAATGAAGTTCGCAAGGGCATTGTGACTGCAGTACACAGTGCAAAAGCCGGTCATCCGGGCGGATCACTTTCCGCAGCAGACGTATTTACATATCTGTATTTTGAAGAGATGAACATCGATCCGAAGGATCCGAAGAATCCGGACAGAGACCGTTTCGTTCTCTCAAAAGGACATACCGCTCCGGGTTACTATTCTGCAATGGCACACAGAGGATACTTTCCGGTGGAGGACCTTGTGACACTGCGTCATCTTGGTTCTCATCTGCAGGGCCATCCGTGCATGCAGCACGTTCCGGGCATTGACATGTCATCAGGATCCCTTGGACAGGGCATCTCCGCAGCAGTCGGCATGGCACTTGCAGGAAAGATGGACAAGAAGGATTACCGTGTTTACACACTGCTTGGAGACGGCGAGATCCAGGAGGGTCAGGTATGGGAGGCTTCCATGTTCGCAGGCCACAGAAAGCTGGACAACCTCGTAGTGATCGTTGACAACAACGGGCTGCAGATCGACGGAAATATCGCGGATGTATGCTCTCCGTATCCGATCGACAAAAAATTTGAAGCATTCAACTTCCATGTAATCAACGTGGCAGACGGCAACGATATGGATCAGCTTCGCGCAGCATTTAAAGAAGCACGCGAGACAAAGGGCATGCCGACCGCGATCATCATGAAGACCGTAAAGGGCAAAGGCGTATCTTACATGGAGAATCAGGCATCCTGGCACGGCACCGCTCCGAATGATGAGCAGTATGCAGTAGCTATGGCAGACTTAGAGAAAGTGGGGGAAGCATTATGTCAGAAGTAAAGAAGATCGCAACGAGAGAGAGCTACGGTAAGGCACTTGCTGAGCTCGGCGCAGAGCATGAGGATCTTGTTGTTCTGGATGCAGACCTCGCAGGCGCAACCAAAACAGGTATTTTCAAGAAAGCATTTCCGGACCGTCACATCGACTGCGGTATCGCAGAGTGCAACATGATGGGCATCGCAGCAGGACTTTCCACAACCGGAAAGGTTCCGTTTGCAAGTACGTTTGCAATGTTTGCATCCGGAAGAGCATTTGAGCAGGTAAGAAACTCCATCGGATATCCGCATATGAACGTAAAGATCGGAGCTACCCATGCAGGTATTTCCGTTGGTGAGGACGGCGCTTCCCACCAGTGCAACGAGGATCTTGCTCTGATGCGTATGATTCCGGGCATGGTAGTCATCAATCCGTCTGACGATATCGAGGCAAGAGCAGCAGTAAGAGCCGCTTATGAGTACGTAGGACCGGTTTACCTGCGTTTCGGCCGTCTGGCTGTTCCGGTGATCAATGACAATCCGGATTACAAATTTGAGATCGGAAAAGGTGTTACCTTAAGAGAAGGTACCGATGTGACAATCATCGCAACTGGACTTTGCGTAAACAGCTCTCTGGAAGCAGCTGAGATGCTCGCAAAGGATGGCATTTCCGCAAAGGTCATCAACATCCACACGATCAAACCGCTCGATGAAGAGCTTGTCGTAGCTGCAGCAAAGGCAACCGGAAAAGTCGTAACCGTAGAGGAGCATTCCATCATCGGCGGACTTGGCGGAGCAGTTTGCGAGACACTTTCTGAGAAAGCACCGACTCCGGTACTGCGCATCGGCGTAAAGGATGTATTCGGAGAGTCCGGCCCGGCAGTTGCACTGCTGCACAAGTATCAGCTGGATGGCGAGGGCGTTTACGCCCAGATCAAAGAGTGGCTGTAAGAAAATGAATGCAGGATCAGAGAAGAATCCATCGGAAAAGACGATCTGAGGGATAATTTCGTGGATTCAAAAATAAAGAGATTCTGCAAAAAGTACGGAAAGTAAAGCAGGACACAAAAAAATTCAGAAACATAAATACCCGGGAGCAGGTGAATCATCACAGCTTCCGGGTATTTTTCATTTCTTATCTGTTTTTTGCGGCATATCAAGCGTGAAAATAAACTCCGTTCCGACGCCTTCCGTGCTGACAACATTGATGTTCTGGCCGTGCGCATAAATGATCTCACGCACAATGGAGAGACCAAGTCCGATTCCTTTTTTATCTTTTCCGCGTGAACTGTCGGTCTTGTAAAAACGATCCCAGATCCGGGAAAGGTTTTCTCTTGAAATCCCGACACCGAAATCTTTGATGGAGACAAAAACACTTTTCTTTCTGGTCGTGACGGTGATCCAGATCTCTTTTTCCGCAGGGCTGAACTTGATCGCATTGTCGAGCAGATTGTAGAGTACCTGCTGGATGCGGCTCATATCGGCATAGACAGGTACAAATTCCTGCGCAGAGATAATCACAGACAGATTTTTCTTTTTGCATGTCCCTTCAAAAGAATCCACTGTATGGCGGATCACATCAACAATGTTAAATTCGCTCATTTCCAGATAAATCGCATTGTCGTCAAAGGTGTTGAGCAGCAGCAGGCCTTCGGTCAGCTTGTTCAGCCGGTTCGTCTCATCAAGGACGATGTGAAGGTAACGATCCTGCAGCTCCGGCGGAATTGTGCCATCCAGGATCGCCTCGACGTATCCTTTGATTGAAGTCAGAGGAGAACGGAAGTCATGGGAAATGTTGGAAATAAACTTCCGCTGGTACTCACTGGAATTATCAGCCGCCTCGACCAGGTATTTCAGGCTTGCGTTGAGGCGGCCGAGTTCATCGTCCCTGTCATAGACCGTGTGCGGAGGTCTTGTACCGTGTGCCATCCGGTCTTCCGTGTAGCGGGCAGCCGCCTCGGAAATCTGATTCATCGGGCGGTACAGCCGCAGATAAAAGACGGCGAGAGGAAAGAGCGAGAGCAGGAAGATAACGGCGATCAGCAGATAGCAGACATTCTGGATCGCGATCGACTGGCTGTGCAGATACTGCAGATACTGCGGATCATCGGAAATCTGATACAGGTAATGCTGCAGAAAGCGTGGTACGAGCACAAGAGCCAGAATGAAACTGACCAGAAGAAAGCCAAGGTAAGCGGCAAGCACAGTGTTTAAAAGCTTATGTTTCATAATAGGTCCATCCTTATGATTTTAGCTCAAATTTATAACCGATGCCCCAGACTGTTGAGATTGCCCAGCTCTCATGGTCCTTGATCTTTTCTCGCAGCCGCTTGATATGGACATCGACCGTACGGGTGTCTCCGAGGTACTCATATCCCCAGATGTGGTCGAGCAGCTGCTCACGTGTAAAGACCTGATTTGGTGAGGAAGCGAGAAAATACAGCAGCTCAAGCTCCTTTGGCGGCATGTCCACGGTATGATTTTTGTAGAGAACCGAATAATTGGTCAGATTGATCACAAGATCCGGGTACTCAACGTACTTGCCGGTCGGTTTTGGGGCGGCAGTCTGGGCAGGCTGGTAGCGGCGCAGTACGGCTTTTACGCGCGCTACCAGTTCCTTGGTATCAAATGGTTTGATAATATAGTCGTCTGCACCGAGCTCCAGGCCGAGCACTTTGTCAAAGACTTCGCCTTTGGCTGAGAGCATGATGATCGGAACGGAAGACTGCTGGCGGATCTCACGGCAGACCTGATAGCCGTCGATGCCGGGGAGCATCAGGTCAAGCAGGATCAGATTTGGAGAAAAAAGCCGGAACTGACGCAGCGCTTCCTCGCCGTCGTGCACGATCTTTGTATCATAAAATTCTTTGGTCAGGTACAGAGAAATCAGTTCGGAAATATTTTCATCGTCGTCGACGATCAGAATTTTCTGTCTGGCAGCCATAAAAAGCCTCCTTTATTTAAATGTCACGATGGTAACGCCGGCATCGCCTTCGCCGTATTCGCCGAGACGATACGTATCTACGTGCTTCTGGCGGCGGAGAAACTGGTGAACAGCTTTGCGCAGTGCGCCCGTTCCTTTTCCGTGCACAATGCGCACCGGCGAGAGATGCGCAAGGTAGGCATCATCAAGATATTTGTCAAGTTCTACGATTGCTTCGTCGGTCGTCATGCCGAGCAGATTCAGTTCGGAGCTGATGGATGCAGATTTTGACATCTTAATCTTTCCGGAACCGGTGCCCTTTGTGGCAGGTGATTTTTTCGATGCGTAAGCCGGAAGATCATCGTCAAGCTTTTCAAGATCACGCAGGTTGACCTGGGAGCGCAGAATTCCCATCTGAACGAAAAGATTTCCTTTAGCATCCGGAAGCGTGCTCACGGTACCGCGCAGGTTCATGCTCAGTACTTTTACGCTGTCGCCAAGGCGCAGATCCTTTGCCTGGAGCGTCTTTTTCGGCTTTTTATCGGTTTTGACCGCGTTGTCCTTCTGAAGGGAAGCCATTTTTTCACGCAGCTTTGTGCGTTCTTTTTCCATCTCTTTTGCGGAGCCGGAAGCGTTTCCCAGCTTATTATATTTGCGGATGGATTCGTCGGCGTATTCCTTTGCCTCGCGCAGGATCGCCTGTGCTTCCTCACGCGCTTTGCGCAGGATTTCGTCGCGGCTTGATTCGAGGCGGTCTTCCTTGCGGGAGAGACGTTTTTTCAGCTCTTCCGCTTCCTCACGGTAGCGGTTGGTCTCTTCACGCTCACGCTCGATCAGGACACGGCTCTGCTCCAGGTCGGAAATGACATCCTCAAAGCTTTCGTCTTCTTTGGAGAGATACGTTTTAGCTTCTTCAATGACGTAATTCGGAAGACCAATCTTTTCGGAGATCGCAAAGGCATTACTTTTTCCCGGTACGCCGATCAGCAGGCGGTAGGTTGGGCGGAGCGTCTCGACGCTGAACTCACAGCAGCCGTTTTCAACGCCCGGTGTGGAGAGGGCAAAGACCTTCAGCTCACTGTAATGGGTCGTTGCGATTGTGCGGATATCCCTGCGGTGCAGATTTGAGAGAATCGCCATAGCCAGTGCCGCGCCCTCGGTCGGATCGGTACCGGCGCCCAGCTCGTCAAAGAGAACGAGAGAGCGTTCATCCGCCTGCTCCCAGAAGGAGACGATGTTGGTCATATGCGAGGAGAAGGTACTCAGGCTCTGCTCAATGCTCTGCTCATCGCCGATGTCCGCATAGACTTCGTCAAAGACGGAGAGCTCGGAATGGTCAGATGCCGGAATGTGCAGGCCGCTCTGGCCGAGCAGGGTAAAAAGTCCGACGGTTTTCAGGGAAACTGTCTTACCGCCGGTGTTCGGACCGGAGATGACGAGCATTGTAAAGTCCTCGCCGATGCGGATATCGACCGGAACCACTTTTTTCGGGTCAATGAGCGGGTGGCGTCCTTTTTTGATGCGGATGCGGCCCTCCTCATTGAAATCCGGTTCAGAACCGCGGTAAAACAAAGAGAGCTGTGCGCGTGCAAAGATAAAATCGAGTTCGGTTAAGAGCAGAATGTTGTCATTTAAGGCATCTGTTTCTGCGGCAACCAGGGAACTTAAGTTTGCAAGGACGATCTCGATTTCCTTTTCTTCTTTGATCTCAAGCTCGCGCAGATCATTGTTGAGCTTGACGACCGACATCGGCTCAATAAAAAGCGTCGAACCGGTGGAGGACTGATCGTGGATCATGCCAGGCACCTGACCGCGGTACTCTGCCTTAACCGGCAGGCAGAAGCGCCCGTTTCGCTGTGTGACGACGGCATCCTGCAGATACGTCCTGGCGGAACCGTTGACGAGCGAGTTCAGCTGTACACGGATGCGGTCGTTTGTCTGATGAATCTGACGGCGCACCTGGCGAAGTCCCGGACTTGCATCGTCGGCGATCTCATCCTCAGAGAGAATGCAGCGCGAGATCTCGGCGGAAAGAGGCGAGAGCGGCTGCAGGCCGGAAAACATGGATTCCAGGGAATCTTCCGGTGCATTTTCGGCTTCGTTTCTTGCGCTTCTGGACCAGGATTTGACACGCAGCGTCGTCTCAAGAAGACGGCAGACACGAAGCAGTTCTTCGATATTTAAAGAACTGCCGATCTCAAGGCGGCGCAGTGAGCCACGGATATCGGTCAGGCCGGAAAAAGAGATATTTCCTTTTCTGAGAAGGCGGCTGACTGCGTCACTTGTCTCCGTCTGCATCCGGCGGATCGTGCCAGGATCCGAGGATGGCGTGAGGTCGCGGCAGAGCTGCTTGCCCGGCTGGGAAGCGGCGTAGTCGGTGAGTTTCTGTATGATTTTCGGGTACTCAAGTACCTTTAAAGCTTTTTCGTTCATGTGTTACCTCATTTTCTTAAAATCAGTCACTTAACCGGACGGCCGCGTGAGCTTCTGTATAACGGCTGCCCGGGTAAAACATGCGATACTTGTACATTGTACCGCAAAAAGAGGAATTTGAAAACAGAATCTTACAAGATACTGTTTTCTCAGCGCAAAACACTTACTGCGTAAGAATGTGATTCAGGTGTGAAAGAAAAATCCAGAAAAGAGAGTATTGAGATTTACAGGCAAATCCAGTATACTTGACCTGTCTTATACTCTGCGGAAAAACAGAGACGCTGCAGTGACCGCGAATATCCGCTTTGACTTTCATGCAGCAGAAGCGAAAGGTTACGCTGTGCGCAGTGAAAAATGACAGGATTATGCAGGAAAACAGGAAGATCAGAAGGGAAAATATGTATAACGAAGAAGACATCAGGCATCTGTGTACACAGGATATCACATACCTGCGGGCGCAGAAGGTGCTGGCAGAAGGAAAGGTTTCCAGAATCCGGACCGAGGAGAGCGAGGACGGAGCGGAAGCCTTTTATATAGAAGCAAATGTTGAAGGAAGCAGTGGTGAAAATTATTACGTATGGCTCCGCTTTAATCTGGAAGAGGACGCCATCGAAGATTATGAGTGTGAGTGCGAAGCCTACCATAACTATGATGGGATGTGCAAGCACTGTGGCGCTGTGGCACTGAAATATCTGCGCCAGGTACGTGCAAATACCAGAATGAGCAGCTATCGCCAGAGTGTACAGCAGACGGCGAAAGTCCATTCGGATCCGCAGATTCTGGAACTTATGCGGGAGTACGACATGCGCCGCCGCCAAAGTGCGCAGGAAGCGAGCGGAAATATTGAGCTGGAAGCAACCCTGCATGAAAACGGCTGGAACTATTATTATGGAAGAAAGAGTTACACGCTGACGTTTACGGTCGGACCGGCAGACGGAAAAAAGTATGTTCTCAAAAATATGGACACATTTTGCGAGGCGGTGAAAGAAGAAAAAGAGCTGGCTTATGGAAAGAAGCTGGCATTCGTGCACTGCAAGAGTATGTTCAGCGCGAGGGGCTGGGAGTATGTGAAGCTGATCCGCGCAGCAAATGAAATGAATGCTCAGAGAAACGGTGGTCAGCTGAAAGAACTTCTGCTCAATACGGTGACGATGGAACAGTTCCTGAATCTGAATCTCGGACGGGAAGTAAATTATACGGCGGTGGGATATCGTTATGATACATTAAAAATTCTGGATAAAAATCCACCATTAAAAATTACGCTGCGGGAACTGGAAAACGTATTCCGGCTTGTGCTTCCGCCGCTTACGCTCTGGAAAGGAAGTGAGCATCTGTTTGTGCGGATAGGGCAGACGGTCTATCGCTGCAGCAATGCCTATCGGATCAGGATGGAAAAGCTGCTCGATTATGCGAACGCGGACCGGGAGACAGTGCTTCGTGTTGCGAAAAATGATATGATGTCATTTTGCAGTGCAGTACTTCCGGAACTGGATGAGCTTGGGGTACTTGACAAAGGAAAGCTTTCCCTGAAAGAATATCAGCCGCCAAAAGCGGAGATCACCTATTATCTTGATGAAGAAAACGGGAAAATGACGGCGCGGGCACAGTGCAGCTATGGAGAGACAAAGATCGAGCTGACCGACCGGGAAGCATTTAAGCAGGAGGGTGCGTTTCGCGACCGGATGCGGGAGAGACGGGCACTTGGCATGCTCAGAGGCTATTACCCCTATGAGGATGAAACCATGCGTCAGCTGTTTTTCGATACAGCGGATGATGCACGGATGTATCAGCTGATGGATACAGGGCTTGCGCAGCTGGAAACGGAAGGAAAGGTTTATGCGACGGACCGTGTAAAGGCACACAAAATTGTGCGTGCGCCGAAAGCACAGGTAGGTGTCAGTATCAAAAGTGATCTGCTGGCGCTCGACATTTCCTCGGAAGCATTTTCCAGTGAAGAACTCTCGGAAATTCTCGGTGCGTACCAGAAAAAGAAAACGTATTACCGACTGAAAAGCGGAGAGCTGCTGAATCTGAAGGATTCTTCGGTGGCAGCGCTTGCCGAGCTGTTTGCGGGGCTGGATCTTTCAGAAAAGAAACTGCTCGACGGAACGATTGAGGTGCCGTTATACAGCGCGTACTATGTGGACAGTGCACTGAAAAACCAGAATGGACAGCTGCAGGTCGATCGCGGGGAATCATACCGCGCGATGGTGCGCGAGATGAAAAATGTGGAGGACAGCGATTACCAGATTCCACCGCAGCTTTTAAAAATTCTGCGGGAGTATCAGAAAACAGGGTACCGTTGGCTGCGGACACTCGCGCATCTGCGTTTCGGTGGAATTCTGGCGGATGACATGGGACTTGGAAAGACGCTGCAGACGATCGCGGCCCTGCTGGCAAGGCGTCAGGAGGGAGAGAGCACCTTCCCGGATCTGATCATCTGTCCGACCTCACTTCTTTACAACTGGAAAAAGGAATTTGAACGCTTTGCACCGGAACTGTCGGTCTGTCTTGTGACAGGGACGGCTGCTCAGCGGGAGGCGATTTTGCAGCAGCAAAAAGAAAGCGGGGAGGCGCAGGTGTTTATCACCTCCTATGATATGGTGAAGCGTGACCTTACGTTTTACCGTGATCTGCAGTTCTCCACTGAAGTCATCGACGAGGCGCAGAATATCAAAAATCAGGGAACTGCGGCTGCGAAGGCGGTCAAAAAAATTCATGCCGGGGTGCGGTTTGCGCTGACCGGTACACCGATCGAGAACCGCCTTGGTGAGCTGTGGAGCATTTTTGATTATCTGATGCCTGGGTATCTTGGAAGCTACGAGAAATTCCGGAAAAATTACGAAAAGCCGATCATGCTGGAGAACGACGAGACGGTGACGCAGCGGCTGAAACGAAAAGTGACACCGTTTATCCTGCGCCGTCTCAAGCAGGATGTCTTAAAGGAGCTTCCGGAAAAGCTGGAGCAGGTCGTTTACGCGCGGATGGAAGGGGAACAAGAGCAGCTGTATCAGGCACATGTGCAGCAGCTGAGGCAGAGTCTGGAGACACAGAGTGACGAGGAAGTACGCAAAGGAAAAATCCAGATCCTGGCGCAGCTGACGAGACTGCGGCAGATCTGCTGCAATCCGGCGCTTCTGTATGAGAATTATAAGGAAAATTCCTGCAAGGTGGATGCCTGCATGGAGCTGGTGCGAGACGCAGTGGATGGAAAGCATAAGGTGCTTATCTTTTCTCAGTTTACGAGTCTGTTTCCGGTACTGAAGCAGAAGCTGGAAGCATACGAAATTCCATGCTATGAGCTGACCGGCAGTACACCGAAGGAGGAGCGCCAGCGCCTGACAGAAGCGTTTAATGAGGACGATGTCCCGGTTTTTCTGATCTCCTTAAAAGCAGGCGGTACCGGACTGAATCTGACGGCAGCCAGCGTCGTGATCCATTTTGACCCGTGGTGGAACGTTGCCGCGCAAAACCAGGCGACGGACCGTGCACACCGCATCGGCCAGAAAAATCAGGTAGTTGTTTTCCGGCTTATTGCCCAGAATACGATCGAAGAGAAGATTCTCCATCTTCAGGAGAAAAAGCAGGAGATGGCGAGCCAGATCTTGAGCGGAGAGGGCATTTCCGCGACGGCGATGACGAGGGAAGAGCTGTTGGAGATTCTGGCGGAAGAGTAGAAGAGACGGTGTGCGCAGAAATCCAGGTTGCAGATGCCTGGAAAATCTTCTATAATAGCACGTGGCTGTGGATATCACAGGGATGGACACGATTGTGGAAAGAGAAAATGGTGAACTAAAACAGTGAAATGAGAGGAAAAAGAATATGAAATATATCGAGGCATTTCGTGAGGGAGACAAGATCAGCGAGGTCTACCTCTGCAAATACAGACAGTCGGCGACGGCAAAAAATGGAAAAGCATATGAAAATGTCGTGCTTCAGGACAAGACCGGCACGATCGACGCAAAAATCTGGGATCCGAATTCCTCAGGAATCGGTGAATTTGAGGCACTGGATTACGTCTTTATTACCGGTGATGTGACAAATTTTCAGGGCACCCTGCAGATGAGTATCAAGCGGGCGCGCAAGGCAGATGAGAGTGAATATATTCCGGCAGATTATCTTCCGGTCAGTGACCGCGACCTTGATGAGATGTATGAGGAACTGATGAAGCTGATGAAGCAGGTAGAAAATCCATATCTGCAGAAGCTCATCACTATGTACTTTATCGAAAATGAAGCGTTTATCGATGCATTTAAGCATCATTCCGCTGCAAAGACCGTGCACCACAGCTTCGTGGGCGGACTTCTCGAGCATACGCTTGGTGTCGTAAAGCTGTGTGATTATTACACAAAACAGTATCCGTACCTCAAAAAAGATTTGCTTCTGACGGCGGCCCTGTTTCACGATGTCGGAAAACTCAAGGAGATTTCAAATTTCCCGGAGAACGATTATACGGACGATGGCCAGCTGCTCGGCCATATCGTGATGGGCTGTGAGCTCGTAGGTTTTGGCTGCCGCCATATCAAAAATTTCCCGAAGCGTCTGATGAGCGAGCTGCAGCACTGCATTTTGGCACATCACGGCGAGCTGGAGTACGGTTCTCCGAAAAAACCGGCACTTGCCGAGGCGCTGGCGCTGAACCTCGCCGATAACACCGACGCAAAGCTGGAAACAATGAAAGAAATCTTCAAGGGAGCAGGCGATTCAAAGGACTGGCTTGGGTATAATCGGCTGTTTGAATCAAATCTGAGACGGAGCTCGGATCTGTAGAAAAAATTGAACGCAGACAGGCATTCCGACGTTTTAAGCGAGGGGAAGATCCTTATGATTCTACAGGCAGCGAAAGCAGATTACGAATATTTTTTTGACGTATAAACGAAACAGGACAGGAGAAGACAGAATGCAGAAAGACGATCTGATCAGGGTAACAATAGAAGATCTCAGCAGTGACGGCCTGGGCGTGGGCCACAGCGACGGCATGGCTTTTTTTATCAAGGATACGGTGATCGGTGATGAAGTGGAAGCCAAAATTATGAAGATGAAGAAGACGTATGGCTATGCGCGGATGACGAAGCTGCTTGTGCCAAGTCCGGACCGCATCGAAGCATGCTGCCCGGTAGCGCGCCAGTGCGGTGGCTGTCAGATCCAGTCCATGAGCTATCCGGCGCAGCTGCGTTTTAAGGAAAACAAGGTGCGGAATAATCTGATGCGCATCGGCAAGTTTGAAAATCCTCCGATGGAACCAATCATCGGCATGGACACCCCGTTTCGCTACCGCAACAAGGCACAGTTCCCAATCGGGTATTCCAGAGACGGACGCAGGATCGCCGGATTTTACGCCGGCCGTACCCACGCGATTATCGAGTGCGAGGACTGCCTGCTTGGAGCAGAGGTAAATCAGGAAATTCTGGAGACGGTACTTTCTCATATGGAGCAGTTTCAGATCGAGCCGTACGAGGAGCAGACCGGAAAGGGCCTGCTGCGCCACGTCATGACGCGCGTCGGCCATTCGACCGGAGAGATCATGGTCTGTCTCATCGTAAATGGCACAAAGCTGCCACACGAGGAAGCGCTGATCACCGCACTGACCAGGATTCCGGGAATGGCAAGCATCACGTTAAATACAAACACCGAAAAAACAAATGTCATTATGGGGCGCAAGCAGCGCCTGCTGTGGGGCCGTCCTTATATTGAGGATACGATCGGTGCGGTTCGTTTCAGGATCTCGTCGCTTTCTTTCTTCCAGGTGAATCCGCTCCAGACGGAAAAGCTGTACGGAAAAGCACTGGAATACGCCGGACTGACTGGGGAAGAAACCGTATGGGATCTCTACTGCGGCATCGGTACAATCTCCCTCTTCCTCGCGCAGAGAGCAAAGAAAGTCTGCGGCGTCGAGATCGTCCCCGCCGCGATCGAGGATGCCAGAAAAAATGCCGCCTTAAACGGCTTTACAAATGCAGAATTTTTCGTCGGCAAAGCAGAAGAAGTCCTGCCGGAAAAATATAAAACCGAAGGCATCACAGCCGACGTGATCGTTGTCGATCCGCCGCGCAAAGGCTGCGAGGAGAGCGTTCTCACCACCATGATCCAGATGCAGCCCAAGCGCATCGTCTATGTCAGCTGCGACAGCGCGACCCTGGCCAGGGATCTGAAGTACTTGTGCGAGAACGGATATGCGTTACAAAAATGCTGCCCGGTTGATATGTTTGGGAATAGCGTGCATGTTGAGACGGTTGTTCTTTTGTCCCAACTGAAACAAAAGCCAGATGATTACATTAATGTAACGATATGAGCTTGATGATATGGATGTAACATCAGCGGATATTAAGGCGACATATGATGAGATATAGAAGTATGTGGCTGAACATAATGCCGGCATGAAGGCAGTTAACAGATAAATATAAATTATAAAATTATATAATTACATGTTGAGTTTTATAGGATATTAGGGTAGAATACTATTGAAAGGAGTTGATGCTTTGAGTAAATATTATTCTATACATGAATTTTCAAAAATTATAG
>ERZ824473.2119-NODE-2119-length-24766-cov-17.480353_pt1 | contig 24766 bp, 22 predicted proteins | sample MGYA00519874_ERZ824473 | MGnify/ENA primary metagenome ERZ824473 (study PRJEB31778, sample SAMEA3449151) | human gut metagenome | biome: human gut; feature: human-associated habitat; material: faeces | place: United Kingdom | collected 2010/2012 ... | reverse complement strand
AGTAAAAAATGTTGACTTTGGAATAGTAGAAAGAGCAAGACAAAAATTAGACTTACAAAAACGAGTAAGTACATTTAAAGTAACATTGGCAAATGGTCAAGTGTTAGCAGATGCTAAAGTTACAGAAGATGGAAAATTAGAAGGAACAACAAATCATATGACATATATGGGACCATCTACAAGTGGAAATGGATATGTAAAACTAGAAACAGATGATGAATTAATCGAAGGAGCAACATTAAATATAACATATCAAATAAAAGCTATTAACCAAAGTGAAGTAGACTATATGTCAGAAAACTACTATAAATATGGAATTAAGGAAGGAAATATTGCAACATTAACACCATCAGCAGTTATAGATTATCTAGATAAAAATTTAGGTTTTGAAGATAATGATAACAAAGATGAAAGTGGAAATTCAATTTGGCAACAGATTTCAAAAGTTAAATTACAAGAATTTAAGGCTCAAAAAGTAAATGATGGGGGATATTTAGACAATAAGAAAATATTATATACAGATAAAATTGCAAAACCAATAAAACCAGGAGATACAAAAACTGTGGATTTAAAAGTTTCAAAATTATTATCATCATCAACAGACATGACATTTAATAATGATGCAGAAGTTGCAAAAATAACATCAAATGATGGACAAAATCCACCAGTAGTTCCGCCAACATATCCACCAGTAGTTTCAGCAGAAGATTCAATAGTTGTACCAAGTACAGGTGCTAATATGAATTATGCATTCCCAACAATTGTTGGAATAGTATCATTAGTAATATTAGGAATAGGTGTATTTGTTATAAAGAAAAAAATTATTGAAAAATAATAAGAAAAAGAAGAGTTTACATTAAAGTAAGCTTTTCTTTTTTGTTGACAATTATTTCAAATGATAGTATACTTCTATAAGATAATTATTTTATGTGCTTATAGCTCAGCAGGATAGAGCAGTCGCCTCCTAAGCGACCGATGGTGGTTCGAGTCCGCCTAGGCACACCACTTTTTGAAAATATTGTAAATTTTAAGTGTAATTTAAGCAGTGGCACAAAAAAGTAATATTGGAGGAAAAATTGAAAGAAAAAATAAGACAAATACTAGATACAAAACAATTTCATGTATGTATGGTTATTTTAATAATAGTTACAATTCTTTGTGCAGTAGGATTGATAACTTTAAAATATAATGTAGAAGGGGAAAGTAATTTACCTTTTGAATTATCAAAAATAACAGTAATAAGTACAATAGAAGGAAATGACAACGAAGATGCAAATAATAAATGGAATTTAACTGTTAATCAAAATAATGACATTTATTTATATATCAAGAAAAATGAAAATTACAAAACAACAGAAGCAATTCAAAGCATCACATTAAATAACTTTAATCAGGAGCAAACTGCAAAAATAGGTGAAAGAAAAATATATAAACCAGATGCTAATATAGAAAGTGTAATATTTAAAAATGCAGAAGAAAACAACACACAAAAAATAGAATATAATGGTGCATTAGATTCTAGTATAAAAGAATTAAAAATTTCTAATCAAGGTGGACTTGTCGTATTTAGATATGCACTTGATAATATTGCAAATTATGTATCAAATGATGATGCAGAAATAAATCATGATGAATTATTAAAAAAATTAAATATAAATAATGATGATTTAAAAGAAAAAATAAGTTTTGATGTAATTTTAAAATTAGAATCTGGAAAAACTTTTAAATCCAATATTAAATTAGAACTACCAATTGATAATGTTGTTGAAAATGGTACACAAAGTAAAGAATATACAGATTTAAAAGAAATAGTATTTAAAAGAATAAATGAATAATTTGTAGTAGATAAAAATAATTAAAAACTTAGATTAAAAATACTTGCTAAATTTCTATTTACAGTATATAATAGGGATGGTATGAAATTTAATCTTTGTATAGAGAGTAATCCAATAGAGACCTATGAACCTTGTCAGGTCCGGAAGGAAGCAGCAATAAGTAGAAAATCTTTATGTGGAGTGCTCTCTATAGAGAGATTAGTTTCACACCATTTTTTAAGATATAAAGGATGTGAGATATATGGCATACACAGCTCTTTATAGAAAATTTAGACCTACAACATTTGCTGATGTAGTAGGGCAAGAGCATATAACAAAAACATTAAGAAATCAAATAATTGCAGATAGAGTTGGACATGCATATTTATTTAATGGTGGAAGAGGAACAGGAAAAACTTCTTCAGCTAAAATTTTGGCAAGAGCAATAAATTGTTTGAATCCAAAAGATGGAGAGCCATGTAATGAATGTGAAATTTGTAGAGGAGCATTAAATGGTTCACTTACAGATATTGTTGAAATGGATGCTGCTTCAAACAATAGTGTTGAAGATATTAGAAGTATTAGAGAAGAAGTAAACTTTTTACCAACAAAAGCAAAATATAGAGTATATATTATAGATGAGGTTCATATGTTATCACCAGGAGCATTTAATGCTTTACTTAAAACTTTGGAAGAACCACCAGAACACGTAAAATTTATTTTGGCGACAACAGAACCACAAAAATTACCAGCAACAATTCTTTCAAGATGTCAAAGATTTGATTTTAAAAGAATTTCGAATGAGGACATAATAAAAAGGTTAAAAGTTGTTTGTAATGAAAGTAATATAGAAATAACAGATTCTGCTTTAAATATTATTGCTGTTTTATCAGAAGGAGCAATGAGAGATGCTTTATCAATATTAGAAAGATGTATTCAAGATGGAGAAAATAAAATTGATGAAGATAAAATTAAAGATTTAGTTGGAATTCCTAAAATAGCATTTGTAAATAGTATAACAGAGGCAATTATAGATTATGATATAGATAAAGCCTTAAAAAGTATGGATGATATTTTAAATGAAGGAAAAGATTTAAATAATTTTCTATGGGAAATTATAAAATATATAAAAGATATTTTGATATATAAATCTTCAAAAAAAGCAGATTTATATAGTGAAGATGAAATTGCTAATATAAATGCTATTTCTGAAAAAGTAACAAAAGAAAAATTAGTAAATTTGATTTATGAATTATCAAAATTAGAAACAGATATGAAATGGTCAACCCAAAAAACAATTATGTTTCAAGCTGGCATAATAAAATTATGTAGTAATGAATTTGATAGTTCTAGTAATATTGAAGAAAGAGTAGACAAAATAGAAAAATATTTAAAATCTGGAAGAGTTGCTGTAAATACTATGCAAGTACCAGTTTCTGCAACACCAGTTAACCAAACTCAAAATTACAATTTAAATAATAGAGTTCAAAGTACACCAACGGTTGCAAGCAATACTGTAAAACAAAATACTATGGCAAATAAACCTAAACAATATTCAAGCGATTTAAGTAAAAGTTGGCCTACAATAGTAAAAGATTTAAAACAAAATGGAAAAATTGTTTTATATACAAATTTAATGAATACAAGTGCTGAAGAAATTAATGACATGACTGTTGGAATTAAATTTCCAAATGGTTTATCTTCATTTGGAAAAACTGTTTTAGAAAAACAAGAAAATATTAAAGAAATTTCTACATTAGTTTCAATGGCTTGTGGAAAAGAAATGCAAATAAAATATATATCAGAAGCTCAAAGCCAAGCAGTTGTTCATAGACCAGAAGATGATATACAAAAATTAGCAAATCAATCTGATATACCATTTAATGTTATAGAATAAAAAATTAAAGGAGGAATAAAAATGGCAAAAAGAGGAGGTTTCCCAGGAGGAATGGGAGGATTTGGCGGAATGAATATAAATAGTTTAATGAAAGAAGCCAAAAAAATGCAAGCAGATATGCAAAAAACACAAGAGGAATTAGCATCAAAAGAATTTGAAGCATCAGCAGGTGGTGGTGCTATTAATGTAAAGGTTACAGGAGAAAAAGTAATAAAAGAAATAAAAATAAATAAAGATGTAGTTGATCCTGATGATGTAGAAATGTTAGAGGATTTAATTTTAACTTGTGTAAATGAAGCTTTAAGAAAAGTTGATAGTGCACAAAATCAAGAGTTTGGAAAATTTAATATACCAGGATTAATGTAGTAAAGAGTAAGGAGTAAAAAATGTCACTTTATTCACCATCAATAGAAAAATTAATAGAAGGTTTTGAAAGATTACCTAGTATTGGACACAAAACAGCAGCTAGGCTTGCCTTTTATATTTTAAATTGCTCTGAAGAAGAAACAAATCAATTTATAAAATCAATTCAAGATGCAAAGAAAAATTTAAAATATTGTAGTAAATGTTATAATATATCAGACACAGATCCATGTCCTATATGTTCAAACCCAAAAAGAGATCAAAGTTCAATTTGTGTTGTAGAAGATGTTAGAGATATTATAGCAATGGAAAAAACACATGAATTTAAAGGAGTATACCATGTTTTACATGGTTCAATATCTCCAATGAATGGAATTGGACCAGATGATATAAAAATAAAAGAATTACTTGCAAGACTTATGGATGGAACTGTAAAAGAAGTTATATTAGCAACAAATCCTAGAGTTGAGGGAGAAGCAACAGCTATGTATTTATCAAAATTAATAAAACCTTTAGGAATAAAAGTTACAAGAATAGCACATGGAATTCCTGTTGGTGGAGATTTGGAATATACAGATGAAATTACTTTAACAAAGGCTTTAGAGGGAAGAAGAGAAATTTAGCAATTAGCATTATCTAAATTTTGAGATTTTTGAGTTGCAATTATAGCTAGGTTGTCTCCTAAGGTAGTTGTAAATGCAGCTAAAGAAGCAACATCATCAGCAGATAAATTTTTTCCAATAGCAATTGCAAGACTACTTGCAAGACCAATTAATTCACAACTTGATAAATTAGAGAACCCCATAAAATACACCTCTTATGTATTTTATGGGGTTATTGTTATTTTTGTGATAAGCATATTTTGCAAATATCTTCGGTAGAATGTTTTTTTGCCAATTTATTTGTATTTTCTTTCATTTGTTGCAATTTTTCTGGAGTAGAAAAAATATCTTTAAATATTTTATCTGGAGAAACGTGTTTTCTAATCCAAATTCCTACACCATGAGATTCTAAAAATTCTGCATTTTCTTCTTCTTGACCAGGAATAGGGTTAATAATAATCATAGGTAAATTAGAAGCTAAACTTTCTGAAGTTGTTAATCCACCCGGTTTTGATACTACTAAATCAGAAATGGACATAAGTTCAGGAACTTGATTTGTATATTCTAATATTTTTACACTATTTTCTTTATTATATTTTTGTACTATATTGTTAAAGCTTTCTTTCATTTTTGGATTTTTACCAGAAATAGCAATAACTTGTAAATAGTTAAAGTCTCTAATTAAACTTTCAAAAATTTCTACAGTTTGTGTTTTTCCTAAACCAAATTCTCCTCCACCAAAAAACAAAATTGTTTTTTTATCTTTTTGTAAATCAAATTCTTTTAAAATTTCTTCTTTATTATATTGTTTTAAAAAACGAGAAGAAATAGGAATTCCTGTTGCAAATATTTTTTCTTCTGGTATATTTTTTGAAATTAGATAATCTTTCATTTTATCGTGTGCAACAAAGAAATAATCTGTAAAATCACTTCCAACAAGCCATTGGTCGTGTGGCGAAAAGTCTGTCATTATTGTTGCAATTTCAGCTGTTATTTTGCCTTTTCTTTTTAAATAACTACACATTTGACTTCCAAAAGGATGAGTTGAAATTATTATATCTGGTTGCTTTTCACGTAGTAATTTTAAAAGTTTTATAGCAAAAATTTTATTAGATCTAGAAGAGATATGTGCTAAAGGACCTTTTTGAGAATCAGAGTAAATTTTTCCCCAAGCCCAAGGTGCTTTTTTTGCCATTTCTCTATATGCAGCAGTAGTTATTTTTTCTATTGGTTTATTTATATATTTCATACAGTCAATTAATTCTGTTTCATAATTAGGATAATTTGTATCAATGCATTCTTTTATGGATTTTGCAGCATTTAAATGACCACCACCATATGATGCATAAAAAATTAAAACTTTTTTCATATAAAAACTCCTTGTATTTAATTTATCTCATTTTAACATAAGTAATATTTAAATAGCAAGTTATTTATATAAATTTAAAAATTGGTATATTATTTAATAATTTGTAAAAAATAAAAATAAAAATTTAAGTAAAGGGTGATATTGTGAAAAAAATAATGAAAATAATTTTAATATTATTTTTATTATTATTATCCACAATTTGTATATTTATTGTGGACAAAGATGGTAAAAATAATGTTTCTTTAGCACAAGCATCAAGTTCTTCTGACCTTCAATTAATGGCTAGAGCAATAAATGGGGAAGCAAGAGGAGAACCATATGAGGGACAAGTTGCTGTTGGTGCAGTTATCTTAAACAGAGTAAAAGATTCTAGATTTCCAAATTCAATATCTGGAGTAATTTATCAATCAGGTGCTTTTACGGCTGTATCTGATGGTCAAATAAATGTTACAATAAAAGAAGATACGACAGTATATAAAGCCGCAAGAGATGCAATGAATGGATGGGATCCAACAGGAGGATGTGTGTACTATTTTAATCCAAGCACAGCAACAAATAAATGGATTTGGTCTAGACCATTAGTAAAAACCATAGGAAAACACAGATTTTGTAAATAAAATAAAAAAAGAAAGGTGTATATTATGAATAAATTAAAAGATTGGGTAAGTAGATTAAAAAAAGGACATATGTTAAGCGTAATAGGTGTATTTATAATTATTATTGCTGTATTAATAACAGTTCTTGTAAGAAAAGAACAAGATTCAAAACAAGCTTCTGAAAATTCTTACAATATGGCATTTTATTCATTAGTTGATTATGTTGAAAATGTTGAAACATATCTTGCAAAATCATTAATATCAAGCACTCCAGAGCATGGAGCAGAAACATTAACAAATGTATGGAGAGAAGCAAATTTAGCTCAAAGTTATTTAGCAAGATTGCCAATAGAAAGTCAAGAATTAGAAAACACAGAAAAATTTTTAAACCAAGTTAGTGATTATAGTTATTCATTATCAAGAAAAAATATCTATAATGAAAGTTTATCAGATGAAGATTTAAAAAATTTGAAAGATTTACACAATTATAGTGTCGAATTAGAAAATACATTAAATCAATTATCAGAAGATATAAATTCAGGAAGAATAAAATGGAATGAGCTTTCAAATAAGGGAACAGTAGCATTTGCACAACAAGTAAGTACACAAACAAATGATAGTTTTAGTAATTTAGAAGAAAATTTCCACGAATATTCAGGGTTAATATATGATGGTGCATTTTCTGAGCATATAACAAGCAGTGAGAAAAAAGGATTAACAGGAAATGATATAGATGAAGAAACAGCAAAACAAAAAGTATCAGAATTTGTAGGGCAAGAAAATATAAAAGAAATCCAAAGTTTAGGATTTTCAGAAAATGCAACAATACCAGAATATAACTTTTCTGTAAAAACAAATTTAGAAAATGATATAACAATATCAGTATCAAAAAAAGGTGGACATATTATATATATGAACTCAAATAGAACAGTAAATTCAGAAATAATATCACAAGAAGAAGCAAATGAAAAAGGAAAAGAATTTTTAAATAATAAAGGGTTAAATAATATGAAAGAAACCTATTATTTAAAACAAGATGGAATTGTAACTATAAATTATGCTTATACACAAAATGATGTTGTTGTATATTCAGATTTAATAAAAGTAAAAGTTGCATTAGATAATGGTGAGGTTTTAGGAATAGAAACAACTGGCTATTTAAATAACCATACACAAAGAGACACATCAAAAGTGAAAATAAGCAAAGAAGAAGCAAAAAAGACATTAAATAAAGACTTAGAAATATCATCAGAAGGATTAGCAATAATTCCGACTGAATATAATACAGAAATATTGTGTTATGAATTTAAAGGAAAAGTTGATGACAGAGAATTTTTAGTTTATATTAATGCTGAAAATGGAAGAGAAGAAGATATATTAATAATAACAAATACTCCAAATGGAACATTAACAATGTAAATATAAAAAATAGGGAAGCCTTTTTGATAAAAAGCATCCCTATTTTTAATTTAATGTCTTTTATAAACATCTTTAGAAATAACTTCGGTACTAACAATTTGACCATCTTTCTTCAAAGTTTTATAACCTTCTGAATATAAATAATTAGCATTAGAACCAGTTACTCTTGAAGAAAGAACAACTTCATAATCATTGTCTGCTTTTAATCCCCATATCTTAAAATTAGCAATACCTTTTGAAACAGAACAAGTAATTTTAATAGGGTATTCACGATTATTTTTAAATTTAAAATCAATTGCACCATACACAACAGTTGCATCTCTACTTGCATTTGCATAAGATGGAACAAATTGATGATTACTTCTTTCTACAATTTCTAAATTTGAAAGTAAAACAGCATTATATAGAGTTGTAGTAATTTGGCAAATACCGCCACCTAAACCATCAACAACTTTGCCACTAACATATATTGGAGCCTCTTTATAACCTGCCGCAATAGTTCTAGCTCCAACAACTTTATTATAAGAAAAAGTTTCACCAGGCATTACAACAGTTCCATTAATTTTATTTGATGCTAATATTAAATTAGTAGTACGATTTTTATTGCTTACAGAATAGTTTGTTGAAAATTCAGATAATAAATCCGGAAAAGCTTCTGTACCAATCATATTAGTAGTAACACTAGGGTATAAAACTTTTAATGGAATTGTACATTCATTAGAATCTGAATTTAGTGATTGTTTAGCTTCATCAAGTGAAATTGCAAAGTCAACACCATTTTCACTTGGGAATACGCTAAAAGGATTTTGCGTATAATATGCATTCACAGGTTCTTTATGAATTTCACTATAGATATTATCTAAATTAATTTCAGTTGGTGATTGTTCTAATGTTGACAATTCTATTGAATTTTTAATATCTAAATTATAAATTTTATTTTTTATAATATTATAAGATTCGTCTATATTTACAGCGCATCCAGTATTTCCTTTTGTAATTATAAGATTTGTACCATCTATATAATATGAACTTTCAATCATTTTATCTGGTAATTTTGCAGAAATATCTTTAAGCTCAGAGATAAGTTGATTATCATTAATTGAAAATGCTGGTTCAATATTAATATTTGAAATTAAAGTTTTTAGAATATTAATATTATTTTCAAAAATATTTCCAGTTTTACCAATATCATATGCTATATTTACTGCTTCTTCAAGATTAAAATTAATTTCTATACTTTCAGATGAAATTGAAGTTTCATAGTCATCATGGATTAATGTTAAATCATCTGGAATAGAAGAATTAATATGCTCTGAAATTTTATTTAAAGCATCTTTTTTTGATAAATTAGAAACATCAATACCTTTTATATAAATACCTTTTGCAATTTTATCACTTTTATTATTAATAATTGTAAAAGTACAATATGTTATTAGTAAAATAATAACAAAAATAAAAAATAAAAGTGAAAAAAGTGATAATACTCCAAATGAATTATTCTTTTTATTGTAATCATTTGGTAAAGGTGTAAAAATTTTATTTTCTGGTTCAGTTTCTTCAACATTGACAATATTCTCAACATTTTCAATTTCGATATTATCTTGTTCAAGATTAATGTTTTCTTTATTAATAAGCTCATCATTAGTATTTTTAATTATAGTATTTTCTTCTTTTTCTTTTAATTCCATATGTCACTCCTTAAAAATTAAAAAAATTATAACATAAAATGACAAAATATTCTATATTTATTTCATAAAATTACTAAACTAAAAAAAATTTTTTTGCAAATAATAATATTAATAAATCTTTTATGAGGTTTATTAGAAAGAGGAGGATGTTATGTCTAGAAATAGTAAATTAATATCTGAAAATTTAAGAGAAGAAATTGCAAAAGAACTTGGAGTTTATGATCAAGTAAAACAAGATGGTGGAAGTTGGGCTAGTGTTCCTTCAAGAGATTGCGGAAATATAGTTACTAAAGCTATTGAAATTGCAAACCGTTCTGTAGAGAACAAATAGGAAAAGTGGATTTTAAAATCCACTTTTCCTATTTGCTAAATATTTATATATAAATTCTATGAATTTACTTGTCTTTTTGTTTGATATATTGTATAGTATTAATATAGGAAATGAACTAATAAGCAGATGTGTGTTGTCACTTTACTACATAGGTTATCTATGGGAAAGTGAGGTGATGTTTATGGAATTTATATTATTTTTAATATATGGACTTATGATTTCAACAACCTTAAACATAACCTTATTGACAATTATATACATAATTTGGACTAATAAGGAATAAAAATAACACTACATTTTGCTTTGGTACTGCAATGTAGTGTTGAAATAATTATATGACGACATACATTCTGTATGTTTGTTTCCTATTTTATTATACATATTAATTTACTTTTTGTCAAATGCTAATTTTTTATTTATTTTGTGATAAAATTAATGCTTTTTTTATTTTGTTAATTATTTGACTATTTTCTTTATTTAGTGATAAATAAGAATCTTTAATATTTAAATCTAATAAGTCATCCGAACTTACATTTAGAAAAATACATATATTTTTTAATAAATCTGCAGAAATAGTTCTTTTTCCATTTTCATATGCATTATATGTTGATGGTTGCATATGTAGATACTTAGCCATATCTTTTTGTTTAATTTCTTTTTGTTCTCTTATATTTCTGATTTTTTCATATAATTCCATATATATCACCTCATACAAAATAATAAACTTATCGGTTAAAAAATGTTTTTTGTTAAATTCTAAAAATAAAATAGTATCTATATTTATATGCAATTAACTTATAAGTTATTCTAATTTTTTCACAAAAAGTGTATTTTGTCTTGACAAATTTGCAAAATAAAAATATAATCAAATAAAATTCACAAAAACGAAAAAAATATTAAAAAATTTACAAATGGAGGATTTAAAAATGAAAAAAACAAAAGAAAATGCTATTACTTTAGTTGCTTTAGTAATAACCATTATAGTATTATTGATTTTAGCGGGAGTGAGTATACAAGCAATAACTAATACAGGATTATTTGCTAATGCTAAAAAAGCAAAAGATGAGTCTATGAAAGGACAATTAAAAGAAGCAATTAGTTTAGCAATTCAATCAATACAAACAGAAGAAATTTATAAAGGAAACAGTGTAACATTAGAAACATTGGCAGGAGGACAATTAGAGGAAGCACTAACAGACATAACAGCAGAATTAGAAGAAAACGAAATAAACGGAGAATATAAAAATTACGAATACACAATAGACTCAAATTTAAAAGTAACAATAAACGGAGAAGTAAGTGGAGCAAAAATATCTGGAACAGCAGAAATGCAAACAGCAGGCTATGTATTTGAAGGAAACACAGTAGATGTAAAAGTAACAGCAAACGTAACAGAAGGAACAATAACAGGAATAGTAGCCCCAGAAGGAGTAACACTAAAAATAGATACAAGTGCAACAGAAAAAGTATATGCAGTAAGCAAAAGTGGGACATACATATTTAAAGTAACAACAGATAGTGGAAAAATAAAAAATATAAAAGCAAAAGTAAATAATATATTAAGTGCACCGCAAATAAAAGTAAGTGAAATAACAGAAAACAGTTTTAAAATAAATGTAGAAAATGATTATCCAGAAGGAGCAATAACAGAATATAGATATTCAGTAGGAGGAACAGTAAAGCAACAAGGAACAACAGATACAACTTTTACAATGACAGATTTAGCAGAAGGACAAGAATGCACGAATATAAAAGTAATTGCATATATTGATGAAAAAAATAGTAAAGAAAGTAATATAGAAAAAGTAACAACTAACATTCAAAATGGAATAGGATACTCGTGGGATGAAATAGCAGAAATAGCAAAAGCAATATCAAACGATTCTTCAATAACAGATGATTCTGAGACAGCGACAGTAATTGTAGATGGTAAACAAAAAACATTAAGTATTGGTGAAAAGAAGAGTTTAGATGGGAATGTTGTAAAAATAATAGGGTTTAATCATGATGTATTATCTGAACCAGATACAGCATATGGAACTTCAAGTGTAACAGGTAAGGCTGGTATAAGTTTTGAGTATATTAAACCAGTAATAGATGAAGAAATAAGAATAGATGGTAGAGAACAAGGAAATTGGAGTAATTCTGAATTGAGAAGAGAATTAAATGAAACAACATATAATTCATTAAGTATAAAAAATACTTTAAAAAAAGTTAAAAAAGAATATATACCGATATATAATCAGGTACCAACAAATATGCCTACAACTGATGATTATATATGGTTATTATCATGTGCAGAAATATGGAATAATGGATATAATGAAGGCGTGACAAGAGGAGAAGCTGTTGCTGCAGAAGGAAAACAATATAAATATTATAAAATAAATTTGGGAAACAGAGGGTATAATGAAAAAAAAGACGATGATAAAAGGATAATGTCCTGGCTTCGTTCTCCATATAGAACATATATTACTACGAGAAAAACTGGAACACCAAGATATCCAATATATGTTGCTATTTGTGGATTTTGTGTGGTTTCTGATTATTATGTTTGTTCACATAGTTTGTCTACTAATAAGTATAATGTTGTTCCAGGATTTTCTATTTAAAAGCTCGAATGTTGTCGAACCGGCAAAAAATTAAAATTTGGACTTGAGGATTAACATACACTATGGTTGTGGAAAACTTTTCTAAAAAAGCAAAAGAAAGTGGATATCTTTTAAATTATCAATAATTACCAGTTAATCTTAATATAAATTTGAATTTACTCTTTTTTTCTGTTGTCGAACGATTTGTGTTGAAATTCAACTCAAAACATGTTAATATATAGTCGTGCAATAAATTTGACATTGCATGGCTATAATTTTAAATAAATTTTTAAAATCAAACAACTTAGAAGAGACAGAATAGTGGAAAATCAAGAAATTTTAATTCTAAAAAAGATTAAAAATCGAAAAGAAAATCCAATATAAAAAATGAAAAAACAAAAGGAAAGGGAGGCAAGCAAAAGGTCGCTTTGTCAAAAAATAGCACAATAAAATAAAAATTTACTGAAAGGTATTGCTAAAAGCAAAACAATTTAGTATAATAAAGGAGGAATGAATAACGGAAACAACGAGATTACCAATAACAGATGACTATATATTTAAAAGAGTATTTGCCTACAAAGGAAATGAAAGTGTATTAAAAGATTTTTTAGAAGCAATACTAAAAAAAGAAATACAAAAAGTAACAATAAAAAATCCAGAGATAATCCCATATGAAAAAGGCGAAAAAAGAGGTTTGCTAGATATAAAAGCAGAAACAGAAGACGGAACAATGCTTGATATCGAAATGCAAATGGAAGATGGAAAAGACATAGATGAAAGAGCAACTAGTTATATGGGCAAATTAATATCAGAGCAATTGCAAGTAGGACATAAATACACAGAACTAAAAAAGAGTATAGTCATATTTATAACAAACTACAATTTCTTAAAAAGAAATAGTTATCATAGTGTAGGAAGATTAAAATTCGAAAAAACACTAAAAGAAGAGTATGTAGAATTAGGCTATGAAGAAGAGGACGAAATAGCATCAGAATACATAGAATATCATTATATAGAATTACCAAAATATAAAAATAAAAATCCAAAAGATTTTACGAAATTAGACCAATGGATGTGTATATTTACACAAAATGAAGGGGGGATTATGTTGGCAAAGAAAGAGAATAAAGAAATCGAAAGAGCAATAAACACATTAGATTTCATAAGTGAAGACCCAAAAGAAAGAGAAAGACATAATTCAATAGTAATGGCAGAATATAATAGATTAACAAGTCAGCATAATTTTTATAAAGCAGGTCTACAAGATGGAATTGAAAAGCGGAAAAGAAGATGGAATAAAAGAAAATTCTATTGAAATTGCAAAGAAAATGTTAAAAATGGGATTTACATTAGAACAAATTTCAGAAGCAACAAGTTTGAGCAAAGAAGAAATAGAAAAAATAAAAAATAATTAAAAATAGAACTTTAAAAATGGAGGCATCTGAAAAAGCAGCCTCCATTTTGAAGTTTTATTTTTAAAGCTCAAATAACAATTTTTTTACAAGATTAATTGCAAAAACAAAATAAATAGCATATAATCTAACAAGAAAAAATGAGGTGATAAAAATGAAAGTAAAAGATATAATAAGAGAAACAAAAGGAAAGCTAATAATAGGAAATATAGAAAGTGAATGTGATAGCTTTTGTAAAGATACAAGAATATTAAAACCAGAAGATACATATATAGGAATAAAGGGAGAAAATTTTGATGGTAGTACATTATGGGAGCAAGCATTTGAAAAAGGTGCAAAAGCAGTAATAATACAAAATATTAATTTCTCAAAAAATGACCTTGAAAAATGGGAAAATAAAATAATAATAGAAGTAGAAGACACAATTGAAGCAATTGCAAAAATAGCAACATATAAAAGAGAGCTACAAGGAAAAGACTTTCAAGTAGTAGGGGTAACAGGAAGTGTAGGAAAAACAAGCACTAAAGATATTATTTCAAATGTAGTATCTCAAAAATACAAAACTTTAAAAACACAAGGAAATAATAACAATAATATAGGACTTCCATTTACAATATTTAATTTACAAGACCAAGAGGCGGCAGTAATTGAAATGGGAATGAACCATTTTGGAGAATTAAGTAAATTAACAAAAATAGCAAAGCCAACAATATCAGTAATAACCAATGTTGGAACATCACATATAGGAAATTTAGGTTCAAGAGAAAATATATTAAAAGCCAAACTTGAAATTCTTGAAGGAATGGACAAAAAAGTTTTAGTAATAAATAATGATAATGACTTATTAAATGAATGGAATAAAAAAGAACACAATGATATAGAAATACATACATACGGAATAGAAAACGCTTCAGAAGTAATGGCTGAAAATATTAAGTTAAATGAAAATGATAGTGAATTTATATGTAATATAAAAGGAAATAAATTTAAAGTAAAAGTACCTGTTGGTGGAATACATTTTGTTTACAATGCAATATGTTCAGCAACAGTAGGAAATCTATTAGGACTAAATGCAGATGAAATAAAAAAAGGAATAGAAACTTTTGAACTTACTAAAAAAAGAATGGACATATTAGAATTAAAAAATGGTGTTACAATTATTAATGATACATATAATGCAAGTTTCGAATCTATGAAAGCATCTTTAGAATATTTAAAAGGATTAAATGCAAAAAGAAAGATTGCTGTTTTAGGTGATATGTTCGAACTTGGAGAATATTCAAAAGAATTACATGAAAAAGTTGGAGTAGAAGTTTATAAAAATAATATTGATATTTTAATATGTAATGGAGAAAATGCAAAAAATATTATTAAAAGTGCAGAAAAATGTGGAATGAATAAAGAAAATATCTACTATTTCGAAGATAAAAAACAAGTTCAAGAATTTGTAGAAAGTAAATGGGAAAAAGGTGATGTAATATTATTCAAAGCATCAAATGGTATGAAATTTTTTGATATAGTATCAAATTTAGAAAAAGCTTAGGAGGAAGATAATTTGAATAAGATCAAAATAGGAGTTATTTTTGGTGGGATGTCAACTGAAAACGAAGTATCTTGTATTTCAGGTGCATCAGTTATAAAACATCTAAATAAAGAAAAATATAATGTTTTTCCTATTTATATAGATAAAATTGGAAATTGGTATAAAGTAAAACTTGAAGATATAGAAAAATCAGAAGAATTAGAAAATAAAGAACATATAGAAAATATTACAGAATATTTAAAACAAATGGATGTAATATTTCCAGTTTTACATGGATTATATGGAGAAGATGGTACAATTCAAGGTTTATTTGAATTATTAAAAATTCCATATGTAGGATGTGGTGTATTAGCATCAAGTGTTGGAATGGATAAAGTGTATACAAAATTAATTTTTGAAAAAGCAAATATTAATCAAGCCAAATATATTTATATAAGAAAATATAATGAAAAATATATTTATATAGATGAAGAATTTAATGAAAGAATTTTAGAGTTAGAAGATATTGCTAAAATTACAAACGATAAATTAAGATTTCCAGTCTTTGTAAAACCATCTAATTCTGGTTCAAGTGTTGGAATAAATAAAGCTCATAATATTGAAGAATTAAAAAATGCAATAGTAGAAGCTGGAAAATATGACAACAAAATTTTGATTGAAGAAGGAATTGTGGGAAAAGAAGTAGAATGTGCTGTTTTAGGAAATGAAGACGTAATTAGTTCTTGTGTTGGAGAAATAAAATCAGCTGATGAATTTTATAGCTATGATGCTAAATATAATAATGAAAATTCAAAAACATTAATACCAGCAGAGATTTCAGAAGAAAACTCAAAGGAAATTCAAAAGTTAGCAATAAAAGCTTTTAAAGCCATAAGTGGTAGAGGGTTATCTAGAGTAGATTTCTTTATTGAAGATAAAACAGAAAAAATTTATATAAATGAAATAAATACATTACCAGGTTTTACAAGTATAAGTATGTACCCAAAATTATTTGAAGCAGTAGGAATTTCATACGAAAAATTACTAGACAATTTAATAGAATTAGCAAGTAAATAAAAAATGAGAATTGAATGAAAAAATCCATAAAAACTATGGATTTTTTTTCTATTTATGTTATAATAGAACTACCTAATTTTAGGAGGATGTCAAATGATATATAAAGATTACTATAAAATATTAGATTTAAAAACAAGTAGAGTTTCTATAGATGAAATAAAGATTGCATATAGAGCGGCAGCAAAAAAATATCATCCAGATTTAAATGTTGGAGACTCATTAGCAGAAGAAAGAATAAAAGATATAAATGAAGCATATAGAACATTATCAGTACCAGCTTCAAAAAGAAAATATGATAGAATATGGAATTCTAGAAATAATATTAATAATTATCAAAAAATAAAGGGAAAAAATATATTTAATATGTTCCTAGGAAATACAGAAATCAATGAAGAGACAGATAGAAAATTACCACAAAGAGGGGAAGATATTGAAACAGAAATAAATGTTAAACTAGAAGAAGCTTTTTATGGATTAGAAAAAAAGATTTCATTAAGAACAGTTGATGGAAAAATGAAAACATTTTCTGTAAAAGTTCCAGATGGAATTAGAAATGGTGAAAAAATAAGACTAATAGGTCAAGGAAAAACAGGAAAAAATGGAGGAAAGAACGGTGACCTATTTATAAAAATAAATATTGAGAATAGCAAAACATTTAAATTATTTAGCTCAGATTTATATACAGATTTATTATTAACACCGTGGGAGGCAGCTTTAGGAACAAGAACTAATGTACAAACAATTGATGGAAAAACAACAATATATATACCACAAGGAATGGAAAGCGGAGAAAAAATAAAAATACCAAATAAAGGTTATAAAGATGGAAAAGGTGGAAGAGGAGATTTGGTAGCAGAAATAAAAATAGTTGTTCCTAAAAAACTAACAGAAGAAGAAAATAACTTATTCGAAAAATTGAAGGAAGTTTCAAAATTTAGTCCAAGAAATTCTGTAGAATAAAAGTTTGAAAAATGCAATTAACATAATTTATATAAATGTTATTGACAAAAATCTTTTGAAATAGTATAATTATAGGTAGTTGTGACAAACAAAAGAAGAATTCTATGGAAGATCATAGGAAGAGGGGTAAAAAATGGAAAATGTACAAGGAAAACATTTTAGTATAACAGACCCTAAAGGGGTAAATACAGTAATTTATCAAGTATATAAGACTAAAAAAGAATTTTTAAAAGAATATCCTAAATATACAGTAGAAAGATTAGAACACTCAGAAGAAATAAGAGGAGATTTAAACAGGAAAACTTTTTATGTTGAAGATCCTGCAAAGGACGGAAACACATTAGTTATCTTGTCTTTTGGGCAGGACAAAGTTGTAATAAATACTGGATTATTACTTGGTGATGAATTAAGAATTACAAAAAAACCAACACCATTTAAGTTCACAACATTATATTCAGATAAAGCAGAAGAATACAAAGAATTTAAATATACTCCAAATTTTAAAAGGCCTATATCTATTATAGACCCTGAAACTACAGAAGAAGTAAAACCGGTACTATATTTTGATGAAAAAACAAATGAAGTAAAGGGTAAGTGCAAATTAAAACCATATAAATCTTATTTCGCATTCGAAATAAGAGACAGTGAATAAGGAGGAGAAGCCAGATGGCAAAAAACATTAAGGAAGTAAGAGAAACAATAGGAAAAGATGACGAACCGATAAAAGTAGCGGCATATGAACCTAGAATAATTGTAATAGAATTAGGAGAATATAAATTAGATAGCAAAGCTAATTACAATCAAAAAGATGTTAAAAGTAATGAATTATCAGAAGGAATGGTAATACAAGCTGTTAACGGTGGAAATCCAAATAAAAATTTAGAAGACAGAGATATATAACCAAATAAATACTAAAGATAGTAGGTGATTTTAGTGAATTACAAAATAGAGGGAGCAATTAAAAAAAATAAAAATGCATTTATAATATGTTTAATACTATGGCTAATTCTAGCCATAGTATTTGTTGCGCCAGTTGCATATAGTTCATTTCAAGCTAATGCAAGTGGTGTATTTTCGTTAAATACATTTATGGAAGTATTAGTTGATAATATAACAAATCCATTTGCTACACTTGGAAATATATTTTCAAAAGGAGCAACACATAATTTTGTATCTACATTAATAGGATTTTCAATAGTTTATGTGATTATTTTTCTTGTTGGATTTTTTAAATCAACACCAAAGAATGAATATACAGATATTGAACATGGTTCAAGTGACTGGAGTCAAAAAGGGGAACAATATAAAATTCTAGATAAAAATAAAGGAATAATATTAGCAGAAAATAATTATCTACCAGTAGACAAAAGAGGAAACGTAAATGTTCTAGTAGTTGGACGGTTCAGGTTCAGGTAAATCTGCATCATACTCAATTCCGAATGCATATCAAATGTTAGGCTCTTATGTATTTACAGACCCTAAAGGAGAATTATATGACAGAACTGCTGGATATTTAAAAGAGCATGGATACGAAATAAAAGTATTAAACTTAGTAAGACCACAATATAGTGATGGTTATAATCCATTAATGCATATATCATCAGAACTAGATGTAGATGTTATAGCAAATACAATTGTAAAAGGTCAAAAAACAGACAGTGGTTCAGATCCATATTGGGATGATATGGCAGAAATGTTATTAAAAGCATTAATATACTATTTAATTGCAACAAGACCAGAAGAAGAACAAAACTTAGCAAGTTGTGCAGAATTAGTAAGAGCTGCAAATAAAAATGGTGGAAGTAACTTATTAACAGATTTAATGAACCAATTACCATATGATCATCCAGCTAGAATGAATTACAAATCAATAGAAATAGCACCAGAAAAAACATATGGTTCAATATTAAGTTCATTACAATCAAAATTAGGAAAATTCGACTCAAAAGAAATAGCAGAATTAACATCAACAGATACAATAAATTTTGAAGATATAGGAAATAAGAAAACAGCAGTATATGTTATTTCATCAGATACACACACAGCTTATGATTTCTTATTAACAATATTCTTCTCACAAATGATACAACAATTATATGATTATGCAGATCAAAATGGTGGTAGACTAAAAGAGCAAACATTCTTTATATTAGATGAGTTTGCTAACATAGGAAAAATACCAGACTTTGATAAAAAAATATCAACATCAAGAAGTAGAAAAATATCATTTAGTGTTATATTACAAAATATAGACCAATTAGAGGCTGTATACGAAAAATCTTATGAAACAATAATGGGTAACTGTGATACACACGTATTCTTAGGAAGTAACTCATTTAAAACAGTAGAGTATTTTTCAAAAGCACTTGGAGAAAAAACAATTGGTAGAGATAGTGTTTCAGTAAACAAAGATAAAAAGAATCATAAAACTGGAAAGAGTGTATCAGACCAAGTTATGGCAAGAGCCTTGATGACACCAGATGAATTAAGAAGAATGGACAATGATGAATGTATCATATTTGAAAAAGGAATAAAACCAGTAAAAGCAAATAAATTTTACTACTTTAAGCATCCAATGGCAAAAGAAATGGCAAGATGCGAAATAAGCCATAATGATATAGGAGAAATTGAAAGAGGAACTTGGAGAAAATATAATCCATATAATCCTTATGTTGAAGAAAAAGATGAAAAGAGTGTAGACAATTTAGATATAGAATCTTTAGATGATTTATTTAATGATGAACCAGTAAAAAAAGAGGAAAAAGTAGTAACTCCACAAAAAGAAGAAAAAAATGAATTAAATCTAGATGATTTTGATGATGCACCAATGTTACCACAAGATGATGATGATACATATGATTTACAAAAAGAGCTAGAAGCTAAATTTGATGAATTATTTGGTCCATTAGATGATGATGAAAATAAATAATATTTTAGATTATTGTAATTATTTACAATAATCTTTTTTAATATTTATTTACAAACTTTTGTTTTTATGATATAAATATAACAATATAAAAAAAGGAAAGTGATAAAATGAAATTTGTACATATAGCAGATATGCATTTTGACAGTCCATTCGTAAACTTATCAGACAAAGAAAGCTTAGGAAATTTACGAAGATTAGACCAAAGAAAAGCATTTAAAAAAGTAATTGAATATATAAAAGAAAATAAAATAAAATATTTATTTATTTCAGGAGATTTATATGAACAAAAATATATAAAAAAATCAACAATAGAATATATAAATAATTTATTTAAAGAAATACCTGAAACAAAAATATTTATATCACCAGGAAATCATGACCCATATATAAAAAATTCATATTATTATAAATTTAATTGGAGTGAAAATGTAAAAATATTTTCTTCAAAAATAGAAAAAATTGAATTAGAAGATGCAGATATATACGGTTTTGGATTTGATGATTTTTATTGTAAAGATTTTAATATAAAAGAATTAAATATAGAAAACAAAAATAAATTAAATATATTAATAATTCATGGAACATTAAATGGTGGAACAATACAGGAACATGAATATAATCCAATATCAAAAAATGAATTAGAAGAAAAAGGTTTTGATTATGTTGCATTAGGACACATACATAAATTAGATTACAATACACAAGAAAATCAAAGAATAGTGTATCCTGGCTCAACTGTGTCCCTAGGATTTGACGAACTTGGAAAACATGGAATGATAGTTGGAGATGTAGAAAAAGAAAAAATAAAATTAGAATTTATTCCATTAGATGAAAAAGAATTTAAATTAAAAGAAATAGATGTAACAGAAATAATATCAAAAGAAGAATTAATTGAAAAAATAAATGAATTAAATTTTAATGAAAATGAATTAATAGAAATAATATTAATTGGAAAAAGAAATTTTGAAATTAATACATATGAATTAAATAAATTAATATTTAATGAAAAAATAATAAAAATAAAAAATAAAACAAAAATAAATTATAATTTAGAAAAAATAGCAAATGAAAATACATTAAAAGGATTATTTGCAAAAAATATAAAAAATAAATTAAATGATGAAACATTAACAGAAGAAGAAAAAGAAATTGTAGAAAAGGCAATAGAAATAGCTTTTGATGCTTTAGAATAAAAAAGAAAGGAATGAAATTCTTGAAAATAAATAAATTAAAAATAAATTCATATGGAAAATTAAAAGAAAAAGAAATAAATCTAGAAAATGGAATAAATTTAATTTATGGAGAAAATGAAGCAGGAAAATCAACATTAATTAAATTTATTATTAATTCTTTTTATGGAATTTCTAAAAATAAAAAAGGAAAAGAATTTTCAGATTATGAAAAATATAAACCATGGACTGGAGAAGAATTTTCGGGAAAAATTAATTATGAATTAGATAATAAAGAAAAATACGAATTATTTAGAGATTTTAATAAAAAAAATCCAAAAATATTTAATGAAAATATGGAAGAAATTACAAAAGAATTTAATATTGATAAAAATAAAGGAAATGAATTTTTTTACGAACAAACAAAAATAGATGAAGATTTATTTTTATCAACACTTGCAATAAATCAAAAAGAAGTGAAATTAGAAAAGCAAACTCAAAATATATTAATACAAAAAATTGCAAATTTAGTTGGGACTGGTGATGATAATATTTCATATAAAAGAGCAATTGACAGAATAAATAGAAGACAATTAGATGAAATAGGAAGCGAAAGGTCTAGGGAAAAGCCAATTAATATAATTAGCAGAAAAATAGAAGAATTAGAAAATGAAAAAGAAGAATTAGAAAAATATAGAGATTATAAATATAATTTTGAGGATGAAGAAAATAATTTAAATGATGAAATTTTAAAATTAGAAAATGAAAATAATTTTTTAATAGAAATAAAATTATTAAATGAAAATGAAAAAATAGAAAAAGAAAAAATAAATATAAAAGAAAATATTGAAAAAGAAAATTTAGAAAAAATAAATATAATAAAAAATAAAATAAATGAAATAAAAATAAATAATAAAAATATTTTTGAAAAATATTCTGAAAAAAAAGAAATAAATAATAAAAATAAAAAAATAAAAAATAAATTAAATAAAAAATTAATAATAAATTTTTTAATATTAATTTTAATAAATATTTTACAATTTATAATAATAAAAAATAAAATATTTAATTATATTTTTTTCCTTACAGTACCAATTGATTTAATTTTTTCTATAATTTTAATAAATAATAAAAATAAAAAAATAAAAAATAAAGAAAAAATAGAAAAAAATAATTTTGAAAAAATAAATCAAGAAATAATTAATTTAGAAAATGAAAAAAATATATTAGAAAAAAATAGTAATGAATTAGAAAATGAAATAAATAAATTAAAAAATAATTTTAATTTAAAAATAAATTTAGAGAAAGAAAAAATAAAAAATAAATATTTAAATAAAATAGAAAAAAATAAAATAAATAATTATTTAAATTTATTTGAATTAGAAAAAATAAATTTTGAATTAGAAAATTTAAAAAAAGAAATAAATAATTTAAAATTAAAATTACATTCTTTAGAGTTAGATAAAAAAAATATAGAACCTAAATTAGATAATTTATCAAAAATAGAAGAAGAATTGGTTTACAATAATGAACAAAAGGTAAACTTACAAAAATTAAATTTAAGCATAATGCTTGCAAAACAAATTTTAGAAAAATCTTATGATGAAATGAAAAACTCAGTAACCCCTAAGTTTACAGAGAATTTATCTAAAAATATTTCGAAAATAACAAATGGAAAATATAGTAAAGTTAAGTTTAATGAAGAAACAGGATTAGTAGTTGAGTTAGAAAATGGAGATAATGTTTTAGCAGAAAAATTAAGTGTGGGAACAATAGATCAATTATATTTATCATTAAGACTTTCAATGGTGGATGAATTGTCAGAAGAAAAAGTTCCAATTTTATTAGATGAAGCTTTTGCATTTTATGATAATTCAAGATTGGAAAATATTTTAAAATATTTAAATGAGAATTATAAAAATAGACAAATAATTATTTTTACTTGTACAGATAGGGAAAAAAATATATTAAATAAAAATAATATTTTGTTTAATTATATTGAGTTATAATATATATTAAAATTAATAAAAAACGCGAAAATTGTCGAACGATTTATGTTGAAATCAAGTAAAAAGCATACATTGCATAAATGTATGCTTTTTACTTGAAAAAAACTAAAAAAGATAGTATAATACATAAAGTTTAAAAGTAAAGGAGATATATTTATGTTTGAAAAATTAGAAGCAGTAGAAAAAAGATATGAAGAGTTAACAAAAATGATAAGTGACCCAGAAGTAATATCAAATCAATCAGAATGGCAAAAATTAATGAAGGAACATGCAAGCATAGAAGATATAGTATTAAAATTTAGAGAATATAAAAAAGCAAAAGAAGCAATGGAAGAGGCTAAAGAAATGATGGAAGACAAAGAATTAAAAGAATTAGCAGAGGCAGAATATTATGACAATAAAGAAAAATTACCAAAGCTAGAAGAAGAACTTAAATTTCTTTTAATTCCTAAAGACCCAGATGATGATAAAAATATCATTTGCGAAATAAGAGCAGGTGCTGGTGGAGAAGAAGCAGCATTATTTGCTGGAACATTGTTTAGAATGTATACAATGTATGCAGAAAGAAAACATTGGAAAATAGAAGTTCTAAATGAAAATGAAACAGGACTTGGTGGTTACAAAGAAATAACATTTATGGTTACAGGAAAAGGTGTATATAGTAGATTAAAATTTGAAAGTGGTGTACACAGAGTTCAAAGAGTTCCAGATACAGAAAGCAGTGGAAGAATACATACATCAACAGCAACAGTTGCAGTTCTTCCAGTTGTAGAAGATGTTGAAATAGATATAAACCCAGCAGATATAAAAATGGAAGTTTTCCGTTCATCAGGGGCTGGTGGACAACATATTAATAAAACATCTTCAGCCGTAAGACTTATACATGAACCAACAGGAATTGTTGTAGAGTGTCAAACAGAAAGATCACAATTCCAAAATAGAGATAATGCAATGAGAATGCTTAGAACAAAATTATATGAAATAGAAAAACAAAAACAAGATAGTGAAGTTGCAAATG
>ERZ824473.2114-NODE-2114-length-24817-cov-5.242549_pt1 | contig 24817 bp, 22 predicted proteins | sample MGYA00519874_ERZ824473 | MGnify/ENA primary metagenome ERZ824473 (study PRJEB31778, sample SAMEA3449151) | human gut metagenome | biome: human gut; feature: human-associated habitat; material: faeces | place: United Kingdom | collected 2010/2012 ... | reverse complement strand
ATAGCCCATGGGGACCAAGTTATCCAGGATGGCATATAGAATGTTCAGCAATGTCTTTAAAATACTTAGGAGAGCAATTTGACATACATACAGGTGGAATAGATTTAATACCAACACATCATGAAAATGAAATAGCACAATGCAAAGGAAGAACAGGAAAAATTCCAGCAAATTATTGGCTACATGGAGAATATTTATTGATAAATGGTGGAAAAATGTCAAAAAGCTTAGGAAATGTATATTTACTAAAAGACATAAAAGAAAAAGGATATGATCCACTTGTATATAAACTATTTTGCTATTCATGCCACTACAGAAATAAATTAAATTTTACATGGGAAGGAATAGAAGCAACATCAAAATCATTAGAAAGACTAAGAAACGCATATCAAACACATTTACAAGGAAAAGATGAACTAAAAGAATCAGATATAAAAAAATTATGTGATATAGAAGAAAATTTCCATAAAGCTATAAATGATGATATGAATATGCCATTAGCAATGAGCTATGTATGGGAAACAGCAAAATTTGAAAAGAAAAATCCTAAAGTAGCAGAATTATTAATGAAATTTGATACAGTTTTGGGATTAAAAATAGACACTATTCAAGAAAACAATAATAAAGAAGTATCAGAAGAAATTTTAGGATTATTAGAACAAAGAAAAGCAGCTAGAGAGCAAAAAAATTGGGCAAAATCTGATGAAATAAGAGACTTAATAAAAGAAAAAGGTTATGTAGTTAAAGACACAAAAAATGGCCAAGAATTAGAAAAACTAGAACAAAAAATGTAGAAAAGAAAGGGTTGATATATATGGCAGTATTACTACCAGGAGGATCAGGATATATAGGAAGTCATACAGCAGTAGAATTATTAAATTCAGGAAAAGAAATAGTAATAATTGATAATTTTTCAAATAGTAAAGCAAAGGTTTTAGAAAATATAAAAAAAATAACAGGTAAAGATTTTAAATTTTATGAAATGGATTATCGTGATAAAGAAAAATTGGACAAGGTTTTTTCTGAAAATAATATAGAAGCAGTTTTGAACTTTGCAGGATATAAAGCAGTTGGAGAATCAGTACAAAAACCAATAGAATATTATGATAATAATATAAATGGAGCACTTGCACTTTTAGAAGTAATGAAAAAGCATAATGTAAAAAAATTTATATTTAGCTCATCTGCTACAGTATATGGAGATCCAGAAACAATACCAATTACAGAAGAGTGCAAAACAGGTGGAACAACTAATCCATATGGAACAACAAAATTATTTATAGAGCAAATACTAAAAGACACATACACATCTGATAACACTTGGGATATATGTATTTTAAGATATTTTAACCCAGTAGGTGCACATGAAAGTGGTTTGATTGGTGAAGAGCCACAAGGTATACCTAATAATTTAATGCCATATGTTGTTAGAGTTGCAGCAGGTATATTACCACAATTATCAGTATTTGGAGATGATTATAATACACCAGATGGTACAGGAGTTAGAGATTATATCCATGTTGTAGATTTAGCAAAAGGCCATGTTTTAGCTTTAAATAAATTAGAAAAAGAAAATAATGGATTATTTATTTATAACCTTGGTACTGGTACTGGTTATAGTGTTTTAGATATGGTTAATGCTTTTGAAAAAGCTACAGGTAAAGATGTTCCATATAAAATTGCTCCTCGTAGAAGTGGTGATATTGCTACTTGCTATGCTGACCCTAGAAAGGCTAGAGAAGAGTTGGGTTGGGAGGCTACAAAAACTTTAGAGGAGATGTGTAGGGATTCTTGGAACTACATAATTGGAAAATAATTACAATTTTGGCTGCGGCAAATTAGAAAGGAAAGAATAATGTTAGATATAAAAAAAGAAATATCAGAACAAATAGCTAAAACTATAGAAAATGTAGAAGCAAAAGAAATATATACATATATAGAAGTACCAAAAGATACTAAAAATGGAGACTATTCATTTCCATGCTTTAGACTAGCAAAAATTTTAAGAAAAGCACCACAAGAAATAGCTAATCAAATAAAAGAAAAACTAGAACAAAATGGAACAACAAATTCTGAACTAATAGAAAGAGTTGACATAGCAGGAGGATACTTGAATTTTTATATTTGTTCTAAAATATTCACAAAAGAAGTTTTAGAACAAATAAATAATGAAAAATTTGGTGTAGAAGCAGAAGATGAAAAAAACAAAGAAAAAAATATAGTAATAGATTATTCTGCACCCAATATTGCAAAACCATTTCACATAGGGCATTTACGTTCAACAGTAATAGGAGCAGCTTTATATAATATATATAAATATTTAGGATATAATGTAATAGGAATAAACCATTTAGGAGATTATGGAACACAATTTGGAAAATTAATAGAAGGATATAAAAGATGGGGCGAAGAATATAATGTAGATTTAGACCCAATAAATGAATTAACAAAAATCTACATTAGAATAAATAATGCATGTAAAGAAGATGAACAAATATTACAAGCATGTAGAGACAATTTCAAAAAACTAGAAGATGGAGATACATATTGTGTAGAAATATGGAAAAAATTTAGAGAGTTAAGTCTAAAGGAATTCCAACGTGTGTATGATTTATTAGGCAGCAAATTTGATTCTTGGAATGGAGAAGCTTTTTATTCAGATAAAATGCAAGAAGTAGTAGATATACTAGAAAAAAGCGGAAAATTAGAAGAATCACAAGGAGCAAAAATTGTTAATTTAGAAGATCAAGGAATAAACACACCATGTATTATAGTAAAATCAAATGGTTCAAGTACATATGCAACAAGAGATTTAGCAGCAATTTTATATCGTGCAAGAACATATAATTTTGACAAAGCATTATATGTTACTTCATATGAGCAAGTATTACATTTTAAACAAGTTTTTGCAACAGCTAAATATTTAGGATTGGACGAAAAATATTTGAAAGGCTTAGAACATGTTTCTTTCGGAATGGTATTATTACCAACAGGAAAAATGTCAACAAGAGAAGGCAATATAGTAAAATTAGAGGAACTTTTAAATGAATCAATTGACCGTGCCAAAGAAATTATAGAACAAAAAAATCCACAATTAGAAAATAAAGAAGAAGTAGCAAAAAAAGTTGGTATAGGTGCAATTATATTTAATGACTTATCTAATAGTCGTGTTAAAGATGAAGTTTTTGATTGGAATACAATTCTTAATTTTCAAGGTGAAACAGGTCCATATATACAATATACATATGTACGAACAAAAAGTGTTTTAGAAAAATCAGGAGTAGATATAAATAACATTTTATTTGATATGGTTAATCTTGATAATTTGGAAGATTCATATTCTCAAAATATTATAAAATTATTATATGATTTTCATAAAGTACTTGTTCAAGTTACAGAAAAAAGTGAGCCTTCGATATTATCTCGTTATTTAATTGATTTGGCTAAAGCATACAGTGTTTTCTATAATGAAAATCGTATTATGGTTGATGATATTAGTCTAAAAAATAGTCGTGTTTATTTAACTTATGCTGTTGGCAAAGTTTTAAAAATAGGGGCTAATTTGCTTGGAATGGATATGCCAGAAAAAATGTAAAATACTAAAAAAAGTGGCTTAGCAGCCACTTTTTTTAAGTATCATAATGTCCTTTACATTGAATTATTTGGATTATATCATTTTCTATTTTATAAACAATTCTATTTTTTTCGTCAATTCTTCTGCTCCAAAATCCACTAAGCTCATTTTTTAAAGGTTCTGGTTTTCCGATTCCAGTAAAATTATGTCTTTTAATATCGTTTAGTAATTGATTAATTTTTTTTAATGTTTTTTTGTCTTGATTTTGCCAATAGCAATAATCTTCCCATGCAGTTTCTGTAAATAAAATATTATTGCTCATCAGCCATCGCCTCTAATTCATCTAATGATTTTTTTACGACTTTTCCTTTTTCTAATTCTTTAATTGAGTTTTTCAAAGTTTGAATATTACTTTCAGAGTAAAAAGAATCAATAGAAACTTCGAAAGGGATTCTTTTTTCTCTACACATTTTTCTAGCAAAAATATTAAATGCTGTACTCATTGTTATGCCTAACTCTTTACAAGTTTTTTCCATTTCCTTTTTTATATTTTCATCCATGCGAACATTAACTAAAGTTTGAGCCATACTAATCACCTCTTTCTTTTTATATATTATATTACAAAATAAAGACAATGTCAATACAACATCTTTATACATACTAAAAATGACATATCAAATATGTCATTTTTAGTATGTATAAAGTTTATAAAATTATTCTTTGTTTTTATCTGTAACAACATCTTTGATAGCACCTAAACTTGCTAAAGTATTAGTAGCTTCAAAAGGAATAAATACTTTGTTAGCTTCGCCTTTAGCAACTTCTTCAAGAGCCTCTAAAGATTTTAATTGAACTAATTTTTCATCAGGATCAGCCTTTTTAATAGCCTCATAAACTAATTGAATTTCTTTAGCTTTAGCTTCGGCAACTTCTCTAATAGCTTGAGCTTCACCGGCAGCTCTACGAATTTGAGATTCTTTGTCAGCTTCAGCTTCTAATATAGCAGCTTGTTTTTTACCTTCTGCAATAGTAATAGCTGATTGTCTTTGAGCTTCTGATTCAAGAATTAAAGCACGTTTATTACGTTCAGCATTCATTTCTTTTTCCATTGCATCTCTAATGTCAGCAGGAGGAGTAATATCTTTGATTTCAACTCTATCAACTTTACATCCCCATCTGTCAGTAGCTTCATCAAGAACAACTCTTAATTGAGTATTAATTCCATCACGAGAACTAAATGTTTCGTCTAAATCCATTTTACCAATAATATCACGAATTGTAGTAATTGCTAAATATTCAATACCCTTTTTCAAATTTTGAATTTCATAAACAGCTTTTGCTGGATCTGTTATTTGGTAAAATACAACTGTATCAATTGTAATTGTAACATTATCTTTTGTGATAACTCCTTGAGGTGGTACATCCATAGTTTGTTGTTTAAGACTTACAACACTTCTAACATGGTCAAAGAAAGGAATTATAATAGTTAAACCTGCATCAGCAACTTTATAAAATTTACCTAATCTTTCAATAATGTAAACCTCAGCTTGTTTTACGATTTTGATTGAGCTACATGCTATTACTATAATAATAACAAGTAATACTAATAAAAACCACATAATTTTTACCTCCTTTTAGAAAGAAAACTTTCTTACATATATATTTTAAAATATTAAAAACTAATTAAGAAACAGTAATTGGTATTGGTTTTACAATTAATTTTACGCCTTCAATTTTAATGATTTCGACTTCTTGATTTTCAGAAATAACTGAATCTGTTTCATTTTGAGCAGACCAAATTTCTCCACCAATTTTTATTTGACCAGTACCTTGCAAATTATTTATTTCTTGAATTACAATTGCCTTTTTTCCAATAAGTGAATTAGCATTTGTTACAATTGTTTCTTTATTAACAAATTTTTTTAAAAAAGGTTTAGTTGATAAAATTAAAATAACAGATGTAACTAAAAATACTACTGATTGGATTATTATGTTTGAGGTAAATAAACTCACAACCATAGTAATTAAACCTGCTATGCCAAACCAAAATAGTAAAAATCCAACTGTTACTATTTCACCTACAAAAAATATACCTGAAGCTATTAACCAATATTGCCACATATATATCCCTCCCAAAAAGCAACTTACAATCTAATTATACTACATATGGAAGTAAAAAGCAATTAAATGTAATAAATTTGTAACTAAAATGTAATAGAAAAATAATAAAAAAATATACGAAAACATTTTACAAAACATGATGTAGATGATAAAATAGAAGTGCTTTATTATATTACGGAAAAGATTTTGAAAGTTTTTATAATATATTTTGATAAAGCAGTATATATAAAAAAGGGGTTTTGATAAAAAATGGAAGATATCGATTTAAAAGAACTATTTATGATTTTTTGGAACAAAAAAATACAAATAATACTACTTGTAATTTTATTTGCAATAATTGGAGCAATATATACAATAGGATTTATAACACCAATGTACACATCATCAACAACACTAGTATTAGCAACATCAGGAAGTGAAAACACACAAGATGCTACAAACTCAATAACAGCGACAGATGTAACATTAAACTCAAAATTAGTATCTACATATAGTGAATTAGTAAAAAGCAAAAAGGTTTTAAGACAAGTTATAGCAAACTTAAATATTGATGTAGAAGAGGAAGAGCTAAGAAAAAATATAACGGTAAGTTCAGTAAAAGACACAGAATTAATAGAAATCACAGTATCAAATAAAAATCCAGAATATTCAGCACAAATAGCAAATGAAATAGCAAAAGTGTTTTCAGAAGAAGTAAATGAAATATACAATATAAATAATATACATGTAGTAGATGAAGCAGAAATAGCAGAAAATCCATCAAATATAAATATTAGTAAAAACGTAATTATATTTGCATTTGTTGGAATTGTAATTTCAATAGCATATGTATTAGTAGCAAATATGTTAGACACAACAGTAAAAAGTGCAGAAGAAATAGAAAAAGATTATGGAATACCAGTTATAGCTGCAATTCCATTAATGGAAAGTTTTGAAAGTGAAAAAGGAGGGAAAAAATAATGAGAAAAGAAGTAATAGCACATAAAGACCCAAAATCTCCAATTTCAGAAGTATTTAGGACATTAAGAACAAACATCCAATTTATGAATGCAAATAAAAAAATGAAAACAATACTAGTAACATCAACATTTCCAGGAGAAGGAAAAAGTTGGGTAACATCAAATTTAGCAGTAACATTTGCTCAAGCTGGGAAAAAAGTTGTTTTAATTGATGCAGATATGAGAAAAGGTAGACAATATGCAATATTTGGAGTATCACCAACACCAGGATTATCTAACCTTTTATCAAGAGTAACAGAAAATGAAAACGAAGACAAAGCAAATATAATAGGTGAATATATACAAGAAACAGAAGTAGAAAACTTATATGTAATTTCATCTGGAAATATACCACCAAACCCATCAGAATTACTTGTATCAACTCAAATGATAACATTACTTGATGAATTAAAAAAATTATGTGATATAATAATAATTGATGGAACACCATGTGAACTAGTAACAGATTCAGTTATTTTATCAAGAATAGTTGATTCAACAGTTGTAGTTACAGCACATAAAGTAACAAAAAAAGAAGCATTAGAAAGAGTATTGAAAAACATACAAAATGTTGGTGGAAACTTAGCAGGAGTTATACTAAATAGAATTCCAATTTCAAACAAAAAATATGAAGAAAAATATTATTATTATGGACAAGAAAAATTTCCTACAGATAATAAAAAAGCAAAGAGCAAGCACCTAGATATAAAAAAACAAGAAGATATAAACAAAGAAAAAATAATGCAAATTTTAAATAAAGATGCAATAGAAAACAATAATATGAACGATACAGAAAACAATGAGAAACAAAATAGCGGAAATCAAGCAATTTCTACAAATGAAACTTCTAACATGCAACAAAATATCACAGATTATAACCAAACTAATGAAACACAAGAAGATACAAATGAAAGATATTTGGAAAAAACAAATAATATTTTAGACCAAATAAAAGATTATTTAAAAAACGAGAAAAAAGACTTGAATTAAAAAGTAATGTGTAAGCAAAGCTAGAAAGGAATGAACATTATAATGATAGATTTTCATACACATATTTTACCAAACATTGATGATGGTTCAAAAAGTATAGAAGAAACTTTTAATTTAATAAAAGAAGCAAAAGAAGCAGGATTTAAAAAAATAATATCAACATCACATTATATAGAAAATTATTATGAAGTAGATGTAACAGACAGAAAAGCCTGGATAGATTCATTAAATAAAACCTTGAAAGACAAGAATGAAAATATAGAATTATACTTAGGAAATGAAATTTATTTTTCTGATAATATAATTAATCTATTAGAAGAAGGAAAAGCAACAACAATAAATAATACAAATTATTTACTTTTTGAAATGTCACTTAATGCACAACCATTTGACTTATATAATGTTATTTATGAATTATTAGAATATAAATTGATACCAGTATTAGCACATCCAGAAAGATATTCATTTGTACAAAAAAATCCAGAATTAATATATGATTTAATTCAAAAAGGAGTATTAATGCAATGCAATTATGGAAGCATAATTGGTCAGTATGGTAAAAAAGCCCAAATAATTGTTAAAAAGTTTTATGAAAATAACATGGTTCATTTTATGGGCTCAGATGTTCATAAACAAAATACTATTTATAAAAAAATTCCAGAAATTTTGCCACAAATAGCTGAAATTATAGGAAATGAAAAGCTTAATGAAATTACTACTTTAAATGAGCAAAAGGTTTTGAACAACAAAAGGATTGATATTGACGAACCTAGTCATATAAAATTATCTTTAAAGGAAAAATTGATTTTAAAATAAAAAACAAAAAAATAAAAAGGAGATTAATCCTTTTTATTTTTTCTATATATAGACTTTTTAGCAAAAAAATGATATATTATAAAGCAGAAAAAAGTTATTAAAAAAATCAATATGAATATAATGGCATAAGAAAGGAAAGGTGTCAAGTTGGAATTAGAACAAAAAATAAAAAAAGCAAACCTTAACATAGAAGAAAAACAAATAAAATACAATGAACCAATGAAAAAGCACACAACATTTAAAGTAGGAGGAAATGCAGAAGCATTAATAACAATAAAAAAAGAAGAAGAGCTAGAAGAAATATGCAAATTTGCAAAAGAAACCCAAACCCCTATTACAATTATAGGAAATGGAAGTAATATATTAGTTACAGACAAAGGAATAAAAGGAATAGTAGCAAAAATAGATATCCAAAAATTCGAAATAAAAGAAGAAAAAAAAGAAGAAATAATAACAGTAGGAGCAGGAAACAGAGTAGCGCAACTGGCATATGAATTCCAAAAAAGAAACATAACAGGATTTGAAGAATTAGGAGGAATACCAGGAACAATAGGTGGAGCAATTAGAATGAATGCAGGAGCATATGGCAAAGAGATGAAAGACATAGTAATAGATGCAAAAGTGTTAACAAAAGAAGGAAAAACAGAAATACTAAAAAATGAAGAACTAGAATTCAAATACAGAAATAGTAAAATTGCAAAAGAAAATTTAATTGTATTAGAGGTAAGACTAAAATTAAAAAAAGGAGATAGCCAATCAATTAAAGATAAGATGAATGAGTATGCAAATTCTAGAAGAGAAAAACAACCTTTAGAATATGCAAGTGCAGGTAGTACTTTTAAAAGAGGAGAAGATTTTATAACAGCAAAACTAATAGATGAGGCAGGATTAAAAGGTTATCAAATAGGAGGAGCACAAGTTTCAGAAAAACATGCTGGATTTATAGTTAATAAAGGAGATGCAACAGCTAAAGATATATTTGATTTAATAAAATATGTTAAAGATACAGTATACGACAAATTTGGAAAAAGAATCGAATTAGAGGTTCAAGTTTTAGGAGAATAAAGAAATTTTTAAATAAAATGTGCCTTGCCAAAATTTAAAGTTTTTCAAAAGCAGGTAGAAATGTAAAAATAAAAAGGAATTGGTGATAGTAGTGAAAGGATTTTTTAAATGGTTTCAAAATAGTTCAAAAATGAAAAGATGGATGTTTGTAATAATAATAGGAATTTTATTAGCATGTTATGGAATAGCAGAAATACTAGTATTAAAAGAAATGTCATTTAAAGAAGTAGGAAAAATAATAGCAGTCTTTATAGTAGGATTTTTATCAATAATAATAGGATTAGTAGGACTTAATAAAAGAACATTAGAAGTATTAGTAGAATCAACAGATGACAGAATGGAGAACAGAAAAAATGTAAATGTAAAATCACTAATATTTAATAAAACAGTATATAATCAAGGACCAAACATAGTTGTAATAGGTGGAGGAACAGGACTAAATACAGTACTTTCAGGACTAAAAAAATACACAAATAATTTAACAGCAATAGTTACAGTATCTAGTTATGGAGAACAAGTATCAGACTCAAGAAGAGAGCTAGGAACAATGCCATTAGATGATATAAAAGACAGTATGGTAGCATTAGCAAATGAAGAAAATCAGATGTCAAAATTATTAAACTACAATTTTAGGTATGGCAAACTAAGAGGACTATCTTTTTCAGATATTTACTTTTTAGCAATGAAAGAAGTAAATAAAGACTTTGCAAAATCAATAATAAACAGTAATGAAGTATTAAATATTATAGGTAAAGTACTACCTGTAACATTAGATGAAATGAACATTACAGCAGAACTTGCAAATGGATATATAGTAACAGAAAAATCAAGAATCCCAGAAGTAGTTTATGACAAAATAACAAAAATAAACCGTATATATTTAAATCCATCAAATTGCAGACCAGCACCAGGAGTAATAGAAGCAATAAAAAATGCAGACTGTATAATTGTTGGACCAGGAAGTCTATATACAAATGTTATACCAAACTTATTAGTAAATGGAGTAGCAAAAGCAATAAAAGAATCAACAGCAATAAAAGTATATATAAGTAATATAATGACAGAACCAGGACAAACAGACAACTATAGTGTATCAGACCACTTAAATGCAATAATAGACCATTGTGGAAAAGGAATTGTAGATTATTGTATATATGACACAGGTGAAATCATTCCAGAAATGATAAAAAAATATAATATGGAAGGACAAGACCTAGTTGAGCAAAACATAGACAAAGTAAAAGGAATAACATTTTTACAAAGAAATTTAGCAATGATTTCAGACGGATATATAAGGCATGATCCAACACTTGTAGCATCTTCAATTATCGAGCTAATATGTGATGATTTAAAATATCAAGACAAACAAAATGACCCACAATATATGATGTTAAATAATAAATTAAGAGAAGATAAACGTATACATAAAATTCAAAAACAAATGAAGAAAAAAGAAAAAAGACTAAGCAAACATCCAGAAAGAAAAAGTAAACATCAAAAAGGAAAAAGTAAATTTGCTAATAAATATAGTGAAAGAATAGATTCAATCAGAACAGCAGATGAAAGAATACAAAAAGAGAAAAAAAGACTAGAAAAGAAAAATGCAGAAAGAATAAGAAAAGAAAGAAGTAACAGAAATTTAGAAAATGCAAAAAGAGCCAACACAGCCAAAAGGATGAATACAGGAAAGAGAATTGCAAATAACAATAAAAAATCAAACCAAAATAGGATGGAGCAACTAAGAAAAGAAATGATGCAAACACTAGAAAATAGTGACATACATTCAGGAAAACATTAGAAAAAATATAACTATGGCTAAAAGCCTGTAGTTGAAAGGAATGAAGTTAAGATGAGATATACTAAGGAAAATTTAAGCTTAGAAGAAGGAATACAAAAAGAATGGATCATAACAAATGGATTAGGAGGATTTGCAAGTTCAACTATAATAGGAGCAAATACTAGAAAATATCATGGATTGCTAATAGCACCACTAACACCACCAGCAAGAAGATATTTAATATTATCAAAAGTAGATGAAAGTATAGAAATAGGTGGAACAAAATATGAATTATACACAAATATGGGACAAGACTACATTTCAAAAGGATGCAAATATCAAACAAGTTTTGAAAAAGAAGAACTACCAATATTCACATATCAAATAGGAGATGTAGAAATAACAAAAACAATTTGCATGAAGTATGGAGAAAATACAGTAGGAATTTTATATAAAATAAGAAATGGAAAACAACCATCAAAATTAACATTAGCACCATTAATGAATTTTAGAGACTTTCACTCAATGAGTACAAATCACGAATTTGCTGTAAGGCAAGAAAACAAAAACACAAAAGTAAAAGTAATAATAGACAACATGATACAAAATCCAGTTTACATGAAAGTATCAGAAGGCACATACATTCCACATCAAAATGATATTTTTAGACATATGTTTTATGTAGAAGAACAAAAAAGAGGATTTTATCCAGAAGAAAACCATGTAGTAGTTGGAAGATTTGAAATAGACCTAAAACCAAATGAAGAAAAAGAAATCTCATTTGTATGTTCACTAGAAGAAAATATTGATGAACTTGATGTAAATAAAGTAATATTAAGTGAAAAAAAGAGAATTGAAAAAATCTTAAAAAATGCAGAAATAGAATTAGATAATAAAACAAATTTTGATGAAAACTTAAATACAGAGCAATCAAAAAAGACACAAGTAATAAAAGACTTAGTAATTGCCTCAGATACATTTATCGCATATAGACCATCATTTAGATTACATACAATTATTGCAGGATATCCATGGTTTTTAGACTGGGGAAGAGATAGTTTAATATCATTTGAAGGCTTGTTATTAAAAACAAAAAGATATGATTTGGCAAAAGAAGTATTAAAAACAATGATGAGAGATATAAAATATGGATTAGTGCCAAATGGTTATTCAGGATTTGATAATAGACCATTATATAATAGTGTAGATGCATCATTATTATTATTTGAACAAATTCAAAAATACTTGGAATACACTGGAGATGATGAATTTGTTGAAAAAATATTAGATAAGCTAGAAACTATTATAGAAAATTATATCAAGGGAATAGATGTAGACAATAATAATATTTATTTAGACACAGACCATTTAATAGTATCAGGAACAGAAAATACACAAAATACATGGATGGATGCAAAAATAGATGGAGTGGCAGTTACTCCACGTAATGGCAAAGCAGTAGAAATCAATAGTATGTGGTATAATAGCTTAAAAATCATGGAAAATCTATGTAAAAAATATGGTAAAAAAACAAAAGCCAAAAAATATGCTGAATTAGCCCAAATGGCTAAAAATTCTTTTGAAGATAAATTTTATAATGGTCGTAGAAAATGTTTGTATGATGTTTTAGGAGACAGCAAAATAAGACCAAATCAATTATTTGCATTAAGTTTAACATATCCAATAATAGACCCAAATTCAGAGATGGCCCAAAATATAATAAAAATAGTTGAAAAAAAATTATTAAACTCATATGGACTACAATCTTTAGCAAAAGGAGAACAAGGCTATGTGCCAGTATATAAAGGAAATCCACATGATAGAGATATGACTTATCATCAAGGAATAACATGGACTTGGCTTTTAGGAATATATTACAATAGCTTGAAAAATATGTTAAAATCTGCTAAAACTAAAACAAAAAAATTGGAATTAGAAGTAAAATTAGCAGAATTTAAAGAATCAGTTTTAGCAACTTTTGAAAAAGAAGTTTATAATAGAGGTTGTGTAGGTAGTATTGCAGAAATATATGATTCTACAAAACCACATGAGCCAAAAGGAGCCTTTTCTCAAGCATGGAGTGTTGCAGAAGTTTTAAGGATTTTAATGTAAAATACATATTTTAGAAAGAGAGTAATTAAGCAATGAAAAATTTTGTTGCTTAATTTACAAGATATTAAGGAATACACAAAGGAGGGAAGCTAGATAATATCTAGCGTTAAAATGCGAGTATTAGGAATAGACCCAGGATTTGCTATAACGGGATATAGCATAATAGACTATATAGGAAATAAATTTTATTTAAGGACTTCAGGAGCAATATTAACAGAAGCAAAAACATCTTTTCCATTGCGTTTGGAAAAGATAAACAAAGAATTAGCAGAAATAATTGAAACATATAACCCAGATGCTATGTCTATTGAGGAATTATTTTTCAACAATAATGCCAAAACTGCTATTAATGTTGCTCAGGCTAGAGGCGTAATTTTAGTTACTGCAAGAATGCATAATTTGGATATTTTTGAGTATACTCCTCTTCAAGTTAAACAGGCTGTTACTGGCTATGGTAGAGCTGATAAAATTCAGGTTCAACGTATGGTTAAGATGATTTTGAATGAGGAAAAATTACCTAAACTTGATGATATTACTGATAGTATGGCTATGGCAATTTGCCATGCTCATTCTGCTAAGTTTTCTGAAAAACTTTAGTTGATTTGGAAAATAATTACAATTTTGGCGGCGTTAAACTTCGTTTAAAATTTAATCAACGTACAACACGTACGCCTCATGAATTTTAAACTCGTTTGCCTTGCCAAAATTTAATTCTTTCCCAAACTAGAAAAAGATGAAAAAATTACAATTTTGGCAGTGTCAAACTCTGGAGGTGTTTTTTTGAAAAAGATAGATGAATTAGAAAAAGAATTGAATAATAAAGAGCTACATGGATTGTATCTTTTATATGGAGAAGAACAATATTTGCTAGGGCAAAGTCTAAAAAAAATAAAAGCACTATTTGGAGAATGTGTTAATGGAATTAATTATGTTCAGATTGATGAAAATAATGTAAGCCAATTAATAGCAGATATAGAAACTCCAAGTTTTGGATATGCAAAAAAGCTTATTATTGCCAAAAAAAGTGGTTTATTTAAGAAAGAAGGAAAACGAAAATCAGAAGAATTAACAAAAGCCAAAAAAAGAGTATCTGAATATATAAGCCAAAATATAAAAATGATACAAGAAAGTGTTGTACTAGTATTTGTTGAAGAAGATGTAGAAAAATTAGAGCTATATAAAACAATAGACAAATTAGGAGAAGTATGTTATTTTGAATATCAAAAACCAGTTCAAATAATACAAAGATTAAAAGCTATTTGTAATAACTACAAAGTAAATGTAGATAATGCAACATTACAATATTTAATAGAATGTTGTGGAACTAATATGCAAGATTTAATTAATGAAATAACAAAATTAATTGAATATGCAGGAGAAAATGGCACAATACAAAAAAATGATATAGATAAATTATGTATAAAAAAATTAGAAAGTGTAATATTTGATTTAACCGACAGTTTAGGAAAAAGAGACATAGCAACAGCATTAGAAGTTTTAAAAAATCTGCTTTATGCAAAAGAGCCATTGCAAAAAATAATAGTAACATTATACAATCACTTTAAAAGACTATATTTAACATCAGCAGCAATGTACTATAATAAAGATATTATAACTAGTTTAAATTTAAAACCAAACCAAACTTTTTTAGTCAATAAATATAGAAACCAAGCAAGATATTTTAAGCCCAAAGAATTGAGAGGAATATTACAAGACTTATGTGATTTAGATTATCAATATAAAAACGGATTGATTGATTTGCAAATTGGTATGGAAACAGTGCTTTGCAAATACTGTGGCAAATAATAATTAAAATTTATAAAAATAAAATCATACACATTTTTAATAAAAAGACGACATCAAAATTGACAATAATTTAATATATATGTATAAAAATTGAATAACTGTAAAAAAAAATGTTTAAAATTAAGAAAAATATTTATTTAATCAAGAAACTTTTAGAGTTAAATAAATATTTGAAAGGAATGAGGAATTCATATGAATAAAAAAACAAAAATTATTATTTTTACAGTTACTTTTTTTGTCTGCGTAATAGCAACAATATTTTTTATTTCAAAAAATACCCATGTTGAAGCATTATCAAAATATGGCTCAAGAGGTAGTGAAGTCACACAAATTCAAACTAAACTAAAAAGATGGGGATATTATAAAGGAAACATTGACGGAATTTATGGAAGTCAAACATTAGAAGCGGTTAAATATTTTCAAAGAAAAAATGGATTAACAGTAGATGGAATTGCAGGACCAGCAACTTTAAGAGCAATGGGAATAATGACATCAAGTTCAAGTTCTAGTAGTACATCAAACTCAACAAATTTGAGTCTTTTAGCAAAACTAATATATGGAGAAGCTAGAGGAGAGCCATACACAGGCCAAGTAGCAGTAGGAGCAGTTGTATTAAACAGAGTAAAAAGTAGTTCATTTCCAAATACTGTAGCAGGCGTAATTTATCAAAATGGAGCATTTGATGTAGTTAAAGATGGACAAATTAATTTAACTCCAAATGCTACTGCTAAAAAAGCAGCCCAAGACGCATTAAACGGCTGGGACCCAAGCTATGGTGCTATTTATTATTTCAACCCATCAACAGCTACTAATAAATGGATTTGGTCAAGACCAATGACTGTTACAATTGGAAATCATAGATTTTGCAAATAAAATAGATAGTTGCCAAATCCAAAATAAAATGTTATAATACATTATGTAAAAGGCAAGAAAAAGCCTTTCGGAAATCCGAAGGGCTAAGAAAAAGTACCTTCGGAAAAATAACATTAAAAATATTTTAAGGAGGTAAACTATGAACAACGAAATCATTCTAACATGGAGAGAACAAGGAAAAGACTTTAGCAAAAGCATAGAAAGGCGGTGCTTAATGGCAACATTTAAAGGGCTAGCTGAAGGATTTGCTAACAACAACGAAATATCCAAAAAGCTTTTAAAAGTAATACCAGAAGCAACAATGTTGCATATCAATTGGGATTGCACATCAGATGTAAATAGAGTTTATTACACAATAAATGAAACAACAAACAGCATCCCAATAATAAATGCACATAATGTAGTATGGGCAGTTTTAAGAAAATACTGTAACACTGATGTAGAGTGATTTTAGTTATAATACAGACTAAAACATGCATACACAAGAAAAAATTATATTTAATAGGTAGCTCTTAGAGAGGAAAATAATTATGAGTAAAAAAGATTTTTATGTCCACAGATATTGTCGGCAACGAGAAGTAACTGGATCATCTTTTTTCTATTCAGTACATTGGCCAGATGGAGAAAATATAAGGTTTTTTGTAGATGCAGGAGCATTCCAAGGAGGAGACAATAACTCTTATTTAAATGGATTTTTCCCATTTAAAGCAGAAAAATTATCTTTTGGAATAATTACTCATTTACACTTTGACCATGTCGGTTTATTGCCAGTAATTGTGCGGCAAGGATTCAAAGGAAAGATTTATACAAGTTATGGAACTGCAAATCTTTTAGATGTAGCATTAGCTGATACAACAACAATAGAAGATAAGCAGTTAGGAAGAACAATAGCAACAATAGAGGAAGTCCAAAAAACACTTGCACACACAGTAGGATGTGCATATAAGAAGATAATAAGACCACATAAAAATATTAAAATAATATTTTACGATAATGGCCATCTGGTAGGAGCAGTAATAACATTGATAATTATTTCTTGTCCAGACAGAGAAGATATCACTATTTTGCACACAGGAGATTACAAAGACAAAAACTTGTTTTTTAATGTAAGTCTGCCTCAAGAAAGTGCAAGAAAAAGAAAGATATCATCATTTGTAGTAGAATCAACATATGGAGATGTAGACTCTACAAATCCAAAATTTGATGAATGTCTACAAGAAAATACAGCCTGGGCAATAAACAGAGGAATGACAGTATTGTATCCAACTTTTGCTCTAGGAAGACATCAAGAAGCTTTATACAAGATAAAGGAAAGTCAAGAGAAAGAGTTGATATCACCTGATACTGTTATTGTAGTAGTTGATGGTAAATCTTCACAAATCTACAATGGTAGATTTAAATATTCTGATATAGGTATAAAAAAGGAAATGAGAGATTTCATGCCAACAAATTATAAACTTATGCCACGATCAGGAAATAGAAGTTTTGCAAGAAATGAAATCATAAAAAGTGATGTACCAAAAATTATTTTAGCTCCTGGAGGTATGGGAGACTATGGTGCTGTTAGAACATATCTAGAAAGCTATATTGAAAACGAAAATGTTATGGTTCACGGATTAGGCTATGCAGCAACAAATTCAGTAATGTATAAATTGCTTAATACACCTACAGGAGAAAAAGTCAATTGCTATGGAAAAATTTTCACCAAGAAATGTATTACAATGACAACATCTGAATTAAGTTCACATGCTCCAAGAGATATTTCATTAAAATTGATAAAAGAGTTTCCATATATACAATCAATATCTATAAACCATGGAGAGATAAATACGCAAGGATGGTTTAGAAAATTTTTATTAGAAAATTTAGATTTAAGAGAAAACCAGATTGATATGTGTAAACCTGAAGTAGGAGTAACAATAGAACCAAATGGTATAACAGAAATATTTAAAACTAAATTTGCTCCTATTTATTAAAAAAACATAAGGCAATATTTTGCCAAGCTAATTAAACATGTTTAAATGTATTAAAAAGCCAGTACTCATAAATTATGGGTACTGGCTAAAATTATGTTACAAAGTAAATTTTAGAAGAGTTTAAGAATCTCTTTAACAAAAGAACTTCTTACTGATTCATCCTCATCAAAACCAACCTGACAACAGAAAGGTTTTCCTTTTAAGAGTTCAGAAGCATAGGTTAAGCCATTATATCTTTCATTCAATCCTTTAGCATCTGTCTGAGATGGATCACCTAAAAGAATGATTTTTGAACCTTTTCCGATTCGTGTTAAGATAGTTTTCATTTCTTCAGGACGAATATTCTGTGCCTCATCTACAATATAAAATGAATCTGTAAATGTTCGGCCTCTTAATAAATCAAGAGAAATGATTCTGAAAAGGCCATCATCCATGATTTCTCTGACAACATCAGGCTTAGAAGTTGAAGAATTTGCAGAAGAATTAACTGATGATGCTAAAGGTGTAGAATCAGAAGGGAGAACTTCTACGGAATTGCCCGATTTTTTTCTGCTTCTCTTTGATTTTTCTGAGCTACTCTTACCTTTATACTTAAAATATTTGTTAAAGTTAAGAATTTCATTGACATTGTCAAGAATTCCAGCTGTGTAAGGATTAAGTTTATCCTCTAATCCGCCTTTTACAGCACCAATTTTCTTAACTTTTTCATCAAGCATAGGAGCAGAAACTAAAACCCTTTTGTAATGTGCGTTTTCGCCCCAGCTAATTCCCTTAGTTTGTGCAAAACCAGCAACTAAAGAACAAAAAGTTTTTCCAGTGCCAGCTACACCTTTACAAATGACAATTGGAACAGCCAGAGGTGAAACAAGTAGAGAATACATCAAGAAAAGCTGCGATTTGTTGAGTGGAGCAAATCCACTTGTCAATTTAACCATAGATTCATTCAAAAGCTTAATTTCTTTACCCTGCTCATAAAAAGCTAAAGCTGAATTTCCAGAATAACTCTGTAAAGATAAAAAAGAGTTTGGAAAAAGTGTGTTTTCTGGAATATCAAGTAAACCAGGTTCACAATTCTTGGAATCGTATAATGCTGAAATAGCATTATCTGAAACAGTTATTTCTTTTTGTCCCTTGTATTGTTCTTCTAAAACTGGGAAAAGCCGAAACTTAGGTTCTTCAGCTTTAATTCCAAGATAATCAGCTCTTAAACGAGCAGATTCATTCATTGAAATTAAAATGACATCATCAATGTCAGTAGTTTTCGTTTCCATCAAATATTTGCAAACTTCAAATCTTCTTTTATCATAAGAAGAGAGAGTTGCAAAAGGTAAGTTCATTTTCTTGCTTCTACCACGTTCTTTTGGAACATCCAAAGCAACTTTCAACAAACTACCGTTGTTCTGAACAAAACCAGTATCAATAAGTTTCCGTATTCCAATTTCTCTTATTTTTTTCAATACAGTCTTTGCATTCTTAGTTTCTTCTGGGTAGCCATCATAAGCTTCCAGCTCTTCAATTGTAGCCATTGGAATGACAACAATGTTGTCTGAACCAAACTGCTCTGTTGCATTTGATATTAACAAAGACTCCATTCCTAAAACAAATTCTTTCATAAAGTGTTCTCCTTTCATATTGTTTGTGTGAATTTGTTTACATGTAACATAATAAGTTTTTACTAGATATTAACTTAAATAAATAGTAGTAAAAAATTATTAATATTATTTTACCATAATTATGTAAATAATGCAAGGTGTTTTTGGGGACGGACTCAAAAAACACCATTACCAAAAGCTCTAGATGTTTTTTGAGTCCGTCCCCAAAAACACCTTGCAAAAAAATCCTAGAAAAAGCTTGAAAAAAAGGCAAAAACAATGTAAAATAGTAAGAAGTAAAAAAACGGAAGGGAAGAAAAATAAATGTACTTGATAGTAGGATTAGGAAATCCAGAAGAAGAATACGCAAAAACAAGACATAATATGGGATTTGATGCAATAAATAAAATAGCACAAAAATATAATATAGAAGTAACAAAAAAGAAATTTAAAGGAATATATGGAACAGGGCTAATAGAAGGTAAAAAGGTAATATTATTAAAGCCACAAACATATATGAATTCAAGTGGAGAAAGCATAATAGAAGTAATGGATTATTATGGAATAGAAACAGAAGATTTAATAGTAATATATGATGATATGGACATAGAAAAAGGAATAATGAAAATAAGGAAAAAAGGTGGTCCAGGTTCACATAATGGAATGAAATCAGTAGTAGAAAATTTACAAACAACAGAATTTGCTAGAATAAGAGTTGGAATAGGCAGGCCAGAGCATGCACAAGACAAAATAAATTTTGTAATAGGAAAAATTCCAGAAGAAGAGCAAAAGATATTAGAAGTAGGAGTTCAAAAGGCAGCAGATGCAATACCTGTAATTATTACAGAAGGTATAGATAATGCAATGAATAAATGTAATTAAATTACTAATAGAAAGGGACAAGTAGGATGTTAGAGATATTTATAGACAAAAAAGAAAATCAAGAAAAGGTTGCATTAATAGAAAATGGCAATCTAGTAGAATATTATGAAGAAGATGAGGAAACAGATAGAAAAGAAGGAAATATATATGTTGGAACAGTAAAAGATATAATTCCAGGAATGCAATCAGCATTTATTGATATAGGAACAGAAAAAAATGGTTTTATACATTTAAAAGATATATTACCAAAAGTGGATGAAAAAAATGAAAAACTAGAATTAAATTTAGATATAAAAAAAGTAATAAAACCAAACCAAAAATTGTTAGTGCAAATAAAAAAAGATAGTAATGACAAAAAAGGTGCAAGAGTTTCAACACATATAAATCTACCTGGAAAATATATAGTATTAATGCCAAATACTGATTTTATTACAATTTCACAAAAAATAGAAGATAAAAAAGAACAAGAAAGATTAGTAAATTTAGTAAAAGAACATATAGGCAAAGAAAATGGAGCAATTATAAGAACATCAGCAGTAAAAAAAGACAAAGAGATAGTTCAAGATATAGAACTTTTGCAAAATAAATGGAAAGAAATCCAAGAGAAATATAACCAAAAAATATCTCAAAATAATGGTGAAAGTTTGGTATATGAATCTGAGAATATAGTAGACAAAATGATAATTGATTTAGTAAGTGAAAAAATCGAAAATATAGTAACAAACAATAAGGCAGAATATGATAAATTAATAATAGAAAAAAATAAAATGGAAGAACTTTCTAATACCAAAATTAGCTTAGAAAATAAAGATGTTTTAGACATATATGATATAAAAAAACAAATTGAAAAAATATGTAATCGTAAAATATGGCTAAAATGTGGAGGTTTCATAACAATAGACAAAACAGAAGCATTAACAGCAATTGATGTAAATACAGGAAAATATACAGGAAGCAAAAATTTAGAACAAACATTATATAAAGTCAATGAAGAAGCAACAGTAGAAATAGCAAAACAGCTAAGGTTAAGAGACATTGGAGGAATAATTATTATTGACTATATAGATATGAGAAAACAAGAAAATAAAGACAAAATACAGAAGTTGCTAGAAGAAAGATTGAAATTAGATAGGGCAAAAACACAAGTAGAAGGATTTACAAAATTAGATTTAATGGAAATGACTAGAAAACATATATGTAGTCATAAAGATAGAAAGGAAAATAATTAATGAATGTAGGATTTGTATCATTGGGATGTAGTAAAAATTTAATAGACACAGAAGTAGCAGTGGGACTTTTTAAAGACCATCATTACACAATAGTAAATGACCCATCAAAAGCAGATATAATAGTTGTAAATACATGTGGATTTATAGATTCTGCTAAAGAAGAAGCAATAAACACAATATTAGAAATGGCAGAATACAAGAAAAAAAGATGTAGATATTTAATAGCAATGGGATGCTTAGTGCAAAGATATTATGATGACTTAAAAAAGAGTTTACCAGAAGTTGATTTATTTATAAAATTAGAAAATTATGATAAATTATGGCAATCTATTGAAGATATGATAAAAATGAATGTTCAAATACAACCTAAAAATAAATCAAATTTAAAAATATCAGAAATTACGCAATTGCCAATGCTTGAGCAACAAGAATATATGGAAAGAGTTGTAACAACAGGACAAAATTATGCTTATTTGAAAATCGGTGAAGGTTGTAGCAATTTTTGTACATATTGTGCTATCCCATATATAAGGGGAAAATTTATAAGTAGAACAATAGAAGATATTTTAGAAGAAGCAAAAATGCTAGCAAGTAAAGGAATTAAAGAATTAATAGTTATAGCACAAGATACTACTAAATATGGTATAGATATTTATGGGGAATCTAAATTGGTAGAACTATTGCAAGAGCTATCTAAAATAGATGGTATAGAGTGGATACGCTTTTTATATTCTTATCCAGAAGGAATTACAGATGAATTAATAAATCTAGTTGCTACAAACAATAAAATTGCAAAATATTTTGATATTCCAATTCAACATATTTCAGATGATATTTTGAAAAAAATGAATAGAAGAACAAATAAAAAAGATATAGAAAATTTACTAGAAAAAATACGTGTACAAATACCAGATGTTGTTTTAAGAACAAGCTTAATTGTTGGATTTCCAGGAGAGACAGAAAACAATTTTAATGAATTATTAGAATTTGTAAAAAAAGCAGAGTTTGATAAATTGGGTGCTTTTACGTATTCTAAAGAAGAAGGAACACCAGCAGCTAAGATGGAAAATCAAATTCATGGAAACACTAAAAAGTCAAGATATAATAAACTTATGAAATTGCAACAAGAAATTTCAAATCAAAATCTTCAAAAAAGAGTTGGAAATACATGTTTCGTTTTAGTTGAAAATATGTCTTTTGATAGAAAATATTATATTGGTAGAACTATGCAAGATGCTCCTGATATTGATGGTGTTGTATTTATAAAAAATGATACAGAAAAGGATTTAATGAATACTTTTGTCAAATGTAAATTAGTTGAGGTTTGTAATGATTATGATTTTATTGCAACATTAATTGAAAAATAATTACAATTTTGGCTGCGTTAAATTTCATTTTTGATTGCGTAAAGGAGTGAGGTTATGGATGAAAATAAAATAGTAGAGAAAATGAGGATGTTAAAATTACAGGAAACTGTAAAAATTATAGAAAATAAAATAGGAAAACAAGCAGATAAAAGAGAATGGGAACAAGCATTATTAGAAAATAAAGTATCAAATGTAAAATATATGGGAAAAGCTGAAATAGATGGAGAATGGCAAGACATATATAAGATGTTTGAACAATATCAAAAAGAAGTTGATGGCAAGCTTCAAAACGTAGAAGTTGAAAAATATGTAACAGAAAATTTGGAATATATTGCAGGAGACAATAAACAAGATGGATATCCTCAAATATTTTTATCAGAAAAATATGCAAATCAAAAAGATTTACTAGAGCAAATTCAAAATATGGATGAAAAAGGTATATTAGATTTAAATGATTGGGAAAATGCAAGAGTTGCAACTATAGCAAAAGAGCTAGGTGTAAATCCAGAAAATATACAAAGTATGGATGAAATAGATTTAGAACAATTAATTAATGAAAAATATAGTGAAATAGCAGATAGTAAAGAAAATGCAGAAGAAGTACTGGAAAAAGGAGCAAGCAAAGGGCAAGATAAAGGCAAAAAAGAGCAAAAAGATGAAAGAACAACAATTTCAGAAAAACAGATGAATGGATTAAATATAAAAGAAGAAACATCATTGAGCCAAGAGATAAAAGGTGTTACTTTAGGCGAAAAATTAGGATTACAAAAAAATGGAATTAGTGATGCAAAAAAACTAGCAAGAATATCAATCTCAGGCTCAAGAAAAGATGCATTTGTAGTTATTCATTCAGATGGAAGTGCAACAGTATTAGGGGAAGATATTTTAGAACCTGATAATAGAATTGGAACATCCCAAACATCAAAAGGAATGACTATAAATAATGATGGAAAAGTTAATCAAGAAGGTGTAACATCAAGTTATAGAATTGTTAATGGAAATGGAAACGAATATATACGAGCAAGTTATGATGAATCATATGGAAAAGAAATAAAATATAGTATGTTTTCTCCAGAAAAAAATCAGTATTTAGATGTAGAGCTAGAAACGCAAAGAACTAGACCTCAAGATAGTGCAGTAAGACAATTTATAAAAGACAGAGGTGCTGGAGTAAGAGAAGCGGAAAATGTTATAGAAAGAGGAGAAGAACATCAAATTTATGGAGAAATGGAAGAAAATTCAGAACATCAATTAAATGTTAAAGATGTTGATAATAATAAAAATAATGATACACATGAGCATTTAGAACAAATGGATAAAAATGGAGAACTAAAAGTAGAATTAGATGACTATATACCAAACACTGATATTACTTGGGATAGATTTGCTAGTATGTGTGGTTATAGAGGAGAAGATAGATTAGAAAAAGCAGTACAAAGACTTCAAGAAGAGAAAGAAAAAGATTTTGATGCAAGTAATCAAGAACTTATAGAAGAAATCGAAGAAGAAGAAAATGAGCAATATAGAGGTAATGAAAGACAAAGATAATCAAATGAAATATGATATTTGTCAAACACATAAACTAAGAAGGGAAAGTGATAAAAATGAAAAGAATACTAACAGGAGATAGACCTACTGG
>ERZ824473.2108-NODE-2108-length-24851-cov-2.674423_pt1 | contig 24851 bp, 17 predicted proteins | sample MGYA00519874_ERZ824473 | MGnify/ENA primary metagenome ERZ824473 (study PRJEB31778, sample SAMEA3449151) | human gut metagenome | biome: human gut; feature: human-associated habitat; material: faeces | place: United Kingdom | collected 2010/2012 ... | reverse complement strand
GTTTCAAAAAAAGATGTAGCATCTTTTTTCCGGTGAATGTTTTATTCTTTAGAATGTTGACTCTTCTGTATGTTTTTTCCCCCTTTCACCGGCTTCACCTTTTTTTAATCAAATACCCTATTCATCGGCAGTACAGGGTGAAGGGCCGTTGCCACTTTCCGCTCTCTGTGTAAATACCTTCCAAGAACTGGGCATACGGGGCGTAAGCCTCAGGCATACGGGCAGTGAGCACCGATCATACAGACGGTGGGCACGGTTGCCGGAAAAACAAGGCGTGCCTTCACTCTGCATCACCGATAAATAGGGGATTTGATTAAAAAAGGTGAAGGGGGTGAAGGGGGTAAATTCTATGTGGATAATGTACCCCGATGAACAAAATTGTCCCTTAGGGGAAGCTTCTAAAATGAAATGGCCTGATCAAACCGGAACAATATATCAAGTGTTTTTAAGTCTGTTTAAATTTTGCTCAAAATAAACTGATAAGAACTTTTAAGAGGAAAATTTAAACAGGTTCTAAGCATTGCTAAATATGCTTTTTCAAAAGTAACTTGTTACATGAAAATGATATGTTGCCTTAGCATGGAAGTTATTTGTGTTTTCAATTGGTCGGCATTTATCGGTTTTGCCATATAGGCATCAAAGCCGTTTTCCATGACTTTTTGTTCGTCAGAAGCATAGGCGAAAGCGGTGACAGCTATGATTGGAACCTGAGTCGAATATTTGCGTATCTCTTTAGTCGCTTCGTATCCATCCATAACAGGCATGTTGATATCCATCAGAATGAGTTGTGGAGCATATTCTTTGAATAGATCAACCGCTTCCTTTCCATTCCAGGCATGCACCAAAGTGTAGTCTTTTTTGAGAATGGACTCTATCAGATGATAATTGCTTTCATGATCTTCTGCAACCAGAATCGTGATTTTTTGTTTTTTTATTTTTATCGGTTCTGACTTTGTCTCTTCTTCATGATGCTGATTAGTTGCAGGAACATAAGGTAGGGTAAACCAAAAAGTAGAACCTTCGTTTATCTGGGATTTCAAACCGATTTCCCCTCCCATATGTTCGACGAGGGTTTGGCAGATAGAGAGACCTAAACCTGTACCTTGTGCAAAATTGTTTAGCTTAACGAAGCGTTCGAATATATCTTTTTGTTTTTCGGCCGGAATGCCACATCCGGTATCGGTGACGTAAAAATAAAGAGTGCCATTGTCACGCTTTTCGTAGCCGAAACGTATACTGCCTTTATTGGTAAACTTAATGGCATTAGTAGCCAGATTAATAATTATTTGTGAAATACGGTTACGTTCGGCGTGAATATAAAGTTCCGGTAATTGGGGCTCAAACGAAAGCGTGACCTCTTTGTCCGGAGACAGTTTCAGACGAAGAGAACTTTCCAGCTCTGTCATGACTTTGTTCAGTTCGAAATCAGTGTCTATGAATTCCATCGTACCGGCTTCAATTTTAGAAAGATCGAGGATGTCACTGATAAGTTGTAACAATAAAGTATTGTTGTTGTCGATAATGCTGACATATTCTTGTTTCTCTTCTTCCGCTTCAGTAGAGGCCAGAATTCCGGAGAATCCGACGATGGCATTAAGAGGGGTACGAATCTCATGGCTCATATTAGCAAGGAAAGCAGATTTCAGACGGTTGGATTCTTCTGCACGGTTTTTGGCAGAAACTAAATCTGTCTCCATCTTTTTTCGTTCAGTGATAACCAATGAAGAACCTACCAGTGTTAGCGGTTTTCCTTTTTCATCATAACTTTCTACGGCAGCGCGGGCTTCTACCCAATCGATGTGCTTGCAACCATTGACACGGTTCACAACACGGTATTCTTCTTTAACAGTCTGTATACGTCCGGCAATCAGATCGGCATAGGCCTCTTTCACTTTAGGAAGATCTTCTTTGTATATCTTGGCAAAATATTGATTATCGGGCACAGACATTTGTTCTTCATTTATTTTATTATTATCACTTAATTCGACAGGTTTGTTTATGTCACAAAGTATGGTGTGAGTTTGCAGATTCCATTTCCAGGGCACAATGTTGGCTATGTCGAGAGCCATCGAAAGCTTATGGTTGATAGAGCGTAACTGTTTTTGTGCATGATGTAATTCTGTGCTGTTCAGGCAGAATACATCCATAAAGCGTCCGTCGCTGGTAGCGTTTACTACGATATCATAAAATGTATCTATTTCTTTGTAATAGTAAGAGAAAGTGATGGAGCGTTTTTCCTGTAAGGCTATATTCATGAAATACAGGAATTGTGGCATTGATTCCGGGAACATTTCGCTGCCCGACTTTCCTATGATTTCATTTCGTTTGAAGAATCTGTTTTCAAAGTGTTTGTTTACATCGGTGTATTTGGTATCGATGATACGGCCTTCTTTATTTTTTATCAGTTCTTCCGACATATAAAGAATGGGCATGTTATTGATAAGGCTATAGTATCTTGTAGTGGTTTCCAGTTCTTTTTGTTGTAATCGTTTCATCTTTTCGAGTACGTGCAGGCGGTGATACTGGAAAGATAGCAAAAGAACGATAATAAAACAGATACTTCCGATGATTATATATTCGTATTGTTCCCAGAAAGTAGGAGGGGCATTATAGAAAACGGTGTTTTCAGGACAACGCTCGGGACTGAGATTGTGTTGGATTAATGATTGGTAATTGAACCTTGGCGCAGCATCTGTGGCATAGTAAAAAGGGATATCACGTGCCTGTTTTCCATTGAGAATTTCTTTAATCGTGTTTAAAAGCCGGTCGACGTATTTTTCTTCATCATATATGTAGCCGCCTACGATTCCGCCTTCTTCATCGACCCCTACCGTTCTGAATGAAAATAAAGGCATGGATGAAGTGGCGATGATCCGATGCGAATTACTTATCAGTACGGTATTGCCATTGTAGTCCTTGGCACGGAGCCAAGAGGAAAATAGAATGCCGGTAGTTTGCAGGTCTTGCTGGTTCAAGATGGAAAACAGGCTGTCGGTCGAAGTGTTTTTGGCAGAAATGAACTCGTATCCCATTTCCGGATACTTCTCACGGATGAGTTTGGAAAGATCGTAATCGTTTTGTTGGCAGATATATGTTTCATCACCGATGTATATAACTTTATCCATTTGCGGGATCAGTTGTTTCATAAGCTGAAGATTCTCTTCCATATAAATATTGGCCTGCATCATTGTCAGGTTATATTTGTCTTGCAGGCTATTTATAGGAATACGTTCTTCTTCTGTGAGGGGATGCCCTTGAATGATCGAGTCGATAGGCCCTGTGTAATCCCGTTCACCGCACAATATCATAGGGATGTCGGGCCAGCGCCGGTTCAATTCATCGTGTAGGATGAAGCTTGCATTTCCTATAAGTACAATAACTTTGGGAGAGTAGGAATATACTTCTGAAAGTATATCCTTTTTCAGATTTTTTCTTGCTTCAGCGTCTTGTAATGTCAGCATGTTTAAGTTTTCTACATACACTCCGATTTGTTTGTTTTGTGATGCCATGTTTACAATTGGAGTGATGAAACTATTGCTCCAGGGATTAGAACTGCTGTAAGCATTAAGAACGAGAATATGATTGATGTTGGTACCAGTGTTCTCGCTGTATGACAAGTAGGTTTTTACTAATAAGCAGAGGGTGATGATGATTGCTTTTAAAATGCTCCTCATTTCTTTTTTATGATTTTGTTTGTTGCTTGGTTTAAATTTTGAACAAAAATATGTATAAATTAGCGATGGGCAAAAAAAAGCAGGAGAATATTTGAATAAAATGATATAATTGAAGTTAAGTAGTATGATGAAGAAACGTTTAAGTGGCATATCTTGACATAAGCGGATCGTTTTTTGTCAATATTGAGAATGGATCGATACTTTTGAAGGGCTTGGTTGCCCGATGTATTAATCTATCTTTATTCTTGTCTGTATCGTAAACATTCTCCCTTTTTGTGTTGTTGGAACAGCAGTTAATCAATTTAAAGTATTTATCGAAATGGAAGAAAAGAAAATAGCCCGTGAAAATAGAAATGAGGAAAAACTGAGTCATGGCGATTGGGTCATGGCAGAATTTTATGCAACTTGGTGTCCTCACTGTAAGCGTATGCATCCGGTGGTGAAACAGTTTAAGAAAATGATGGAAGGTATTCTTGAAGTCGTGGAGGTGGACGTGGATCAGGAAAATGCTCTTGCCGAATTTTATACGATTGAAAGTACGCCTACATTCATCTTGATGAGAAAAGGTGAACAATTGTGGAGACAATCCGGAGAATTGAGTTTGGAAAGATTGGAAAGGGCTGTGAAAGAGTTTAAGTCCTGACATGTTTTATGTCTGTAACAGATGAATATTTCTTCTGATGTTGCAGATAGTCGGGATTTATGAAAAAGATGTGGCAGTTTTTTCTATTCTGCCACATCTTTTTCGGAAAGAAGTTATACCCTTTCATACAGAGGATACTGCGTCTTTAGGGACTTAAATACTGTTTTCAAAATTGCAAGTTGCATCACATTTCACTGCAAGTTGCATTGTCTTTTGTCGTTACCCTGATGATTAGTTTATTTTTCGTTTATACTTATTTAATAAAAAACGGGCGTAAATAAGCAGGTCGCCTTCCGGAGTTACTTCAACAGGGCGGGTGGAACTCACCCATGAATCTTCGAACAGTCTGAATTCTCCGTCCAGCTTTTCCTGATCGAATTCCCGATTATTTTCAACTGCTGCAACGACCGCGTCCAGATACATGTCCCAACGTTTGGAATAGTAGTCCTTGATAAGTCCTGCCCAAGTACGACTGGCATAATCATTTAGACGGCCTCCCCAGGTGGTAATCAGATTGCGGGCATTCTTCTCATAATAGTTTTTCAATTCCGGGGTATTGCCGTATTTGCGGGCATCGGAAATCCACTTGTCGAGCGAGCAACGGCTATGGAAGGCATTCAAACGTTCCAGGTCGTTTAGTATTTCGCGCATTTCTGCCGCTCTTGCCTTTAATGCCGGCAGGTCTTTGGCTTCATACATGCGGTCGAAGTCATCTTTTACCGTCAAGAAATAATTTCCAAGTAGTTGGCGTCCTACAGTGATGATATCCAGCCGGAGTGCATCGCGATTGCAATCGGGAGCTTGCAACAGCTTTTGCCATGCCTGAAGCAGAGCGGTATTCGGATAGTTGATGGAAGTACGGTTGTTGGGCTTATTCATTACGGGACGAAGGTTGGGTAGTACGGCCAGGGTTCTGGGAACTTGTACATACACTTGATTGAACAGGATATCCCAAGCTTCGCGAACCGGTTCGGAGGTAACTCCGGTATGACGGTCGGCAAGAGCATTCAGCCAACTGCGATCGTCCGTATTCAGTGTCCAGGCTTTTTCGAAGATATATTCATAGGGGAACTGCATCACATCCAATCCTTCCAACGTGGAGCCGATACCTTTAAAATTGCTTCCGCCGTTTATCAGGGTGTTGTCCAGACGGACACCGCTTTCTTTTACGTTTCCGGTGAGCGTGGTGTTTCCGCCAAAGTTACCAAGATAACACCAAATGTAAGGTTGGCCGTGGAAGTGTTCGATGGTTTTCCATAATTCCACGTTCTCGCAGTGATAATCTAAAAGTACCATTTTGCCTTGCGGCACTCCTGTCAACATTGCTTTCACGCGCGGTGCGGTCCAGTCTTTACGGTCGAAGTAGAACATCCAGGTCATTTGCATCCATTCGGCTTTCGGGTCGGCAGCAGTCAGGGTGTGATACATGTCCGCGGATACTTTACTGAGGTATTCCGGTTCCCAGCTTGGAGGATCTACCTCATTGAAAGGGTCTACGCCATAAATATGATCTGTCCCGAAGAGACGGGTTTGTTCCTTGATGTACTGTTTTTGGATAGTAGCAAATAAGGCTTCTTCCGGATTCAAGAAATGACAGCGATACTCTTCGGCAAAACCTGCCCATTTTCCGAGATTTTGAATATTCGCTTCGGGGAAGATACGCTTCAGTGCACCGGGCACATGTCCGGCGAAGGCGGGAAGTACCGGTTTCATGTTCAATTCGCGTTCGCGGGTCAGAATTTTCTTTTGTAATTCCACTTGGCTATCCAGCCAGTGCATGGGTAGAGGGCCGTTCCATCCATCTATATTGGCCATCCGGTGCCAGGGAAGATAGGTCGGTCCGGTAAAGTAAGAGCGTATTTCTTCATCCGTCAGTCCTATTTTCTTCCATACTTTGTACCACACGGCTTCTTGTCCGGTAATGGCCAGGGGCATGTTGATGCCGTTTAGCGCCATCCAGTCGATGAGGCGTTCCCAATCTTTCCATTGCCAGAAAGGCATGGTGTAGCCATATGTACAATAATTCAGGAAGAAACGCCGGTCTACTTTCGCTTCTATTTGAATGGGTTTCTCGACAGCCGGAAGTGTTTCAGGCATTTCTACCGGAATGTCAGCATACCAGGAGATAGTGGTCAGGCAATAATATCGCAAGTAGTGATTCAGTCCCATAGCCATCGAGTTGGCATTGTTGCCACTGATTATGATTTTCCGGGGATCGGAAGCGTCCAGGCGGAAACAGTCTTTCCCGTCTATCGGTTTTATCTTTCTGAACTGAAAGTTTTCGGCGTATGCCGGAATGAGACGTTTTACCATCGATTGCATGGCAACTACGTCTTTCTCTTTCGCTCCCGCCGCGAGGGAGAGGAATAGGGTTACGATAACCAGACAAATGTTTCTTTTCATCATTTTTAATTAGAGTTTTATGTAAATTTGTTTTTTAAACAGAATATATCCCACCAGCCAAATGAGGGACAGGAAAAGGGCGGCATACATGAACGAACCGAAATAATTGCCGAATAGAGGTTGCAGGCAGGTATCGAACAGGAAAGTATTGATATGCCATGTACGGAACAGGTCACCGAATATCTCGGCTGCTACATATAGCAGCAATGGATTAACCCCGAAGACTTTGAAGAAAGTACACCATTCTTTCTTTTTTCGGACGTCGATTACTTCAATTAGTACAGCCAATGCCAAAGCAGCTATTCCGCAAGTAACCAGCACGAAACTCGGTGACCACAGGCGTTTATTCAGCGGACAGGCATAGCTGAGCAGGAATCCGGCAAAGAGCAGGAGAGTGCCCATAAAGAAGAGTTGCTGCATCCTCTCCTGGTTGTCTTTCCGGTTGATAAGCATGTGACCGCATACAAAACCGATCATTACTTGGGCTACGGCAGAAATGGTACTCAGAATTCCTTCGGGCTCAACGAATTGCCGGCCTTGCAAGTACATGTGGCTGGTTCCTAAAACGGTGGAATCGACTATGGCCATGATGTTATCGGGACTTTTCTCGAATCCGTTTCCTGCCAGTTGAAGGATAAAATAGCCTATTAGCAAGAGCAGGGCTATCGGAAGAAAACGTTTGTGTGGGATGAATAATGCCATGACGGCAGTGATCCCGTAACAGATGCCGAGCCGTTGCATCACTCCTAAGATGCGCATGTGCTCCCAGTCGTTCCAGATTCCCGTTTCGAAGGAATGGATGAGCCATTTCATCGCAATGCCTATCAGAATTAAAAGAAAAGCACGTTTTATTATTTTTCCGATTGTAAGTTGCCATCGGAAATTGTATTTCCGGAGGGAGATATACGTGGAAATTCCCATTAGGAACATGAACATCGGGAAGACGAGATCGGCAGGAGTAAAGCCGTCCCATTTTGCATGCCGTAGTGGGGCATAGCCATATCCACATGCACCGGCATTGTTGACAAGTATCATGCCGGCAACAGTGATACCTCGCAAAACATCGAGAGAGAGAAGACGTTGGTGGGTGGACATAGGGGGATTCATGATTTATGGATTATGATTTATGAATTATGAATTATGTGAAACGGGAACTACCAGATGAGACATAGAAGGGTGGTGGAGGTGGCTAATACGGCTCCTATGAGGGTTTCGTAGGGGATAAGTTTTAACCGCTCTTTAAACGTCAGTTCGCAAACGCCTCCGGTGGCATGGAAAAAGGAGCCGTGGGGCAGGTGGTCCAGAACGGTAGCGCTGGAATTTATCATGGCAGCTCCCCAGGCGGCTGATATGCCTACGGCAAGGATGGCATCGGCAAAGGAAGCCGAAGCAAGCGTAGCACCAGCGGTAGTGGATGCCGTAGCGGCGGACATTAACGCGCCCGATACCGGGGCTATCATTATTTCGTTGAAATGCGCTTGTTCCAGAAGATGCAGTATCCAGTCTTTAAGGGTGGAGTTCTTGATGACGCCCGCAATTGTTCCTGTTCCGATCAGCAGTACGGCTACGGTGGACATCTTTTGAAGACCGTACTCTATACTCGGCAAGATGTTTTTCCATTGTTTCATGCAGAGAATGCCGCAGATGCCGCCGATGGGCAATGCGATGAGAGGGTCGACGGTGATTCCTGCCACAGGCCGCAGGGCGAGTAGGATGATTGTGATAATGGGGGCTACCAGACTGCTGGCAAGAGACGGTAATTGTTTGTCGTCTGCAACTTCTTCTTCTTGTTTGGTTCCATTGTTTGTCAATCTTTTAGGGATAAGACGCATGATGACGAAAATCGTAAAAAGTAGTCCTATAACTGCCGGCAGAACATTATAAAACATGACCGATGAGAGATCGGCTTTAAAGTTTTCGGCGGCAATGATGGTATTCGGGTTGGGAGATACTATATTACCACATTTTCCACCGCCGATCATGGCTATCAGCAGCACGGATGGCGACAGCCCCAGACGTTTTCCGATGGATAAGGCGATGGGGGCTACGGTGATAACCGCTACGTCGATAAAGACGCCGACTGTACACAGCAACATAGTGGCCAGAGCCAAAGCGGCAAATACACGCTTCTCACCGAGTGTGTTGATGATGGCATTGGAAATAGTAGTTGCTGCTCCTGTTTTGATTAGTATGCCCGATAGCACACCTGCCGTAAGAATGCGAATAATGGCTGGAGTTACGTCCTTGACACCGTCCGTCATCACGCTTACGGTATCTGCCAGTGACAGTCCACCCAATAATCCGCCTACAATAGCACCGGCAATCAGGCTGTAGGTAGGAGATATTTTCTTTATAATTAAAAAGACGGATATTAATAATCCGAATAAAGCACCGATGGCAGTCATAGAAGAGGATTTGATTTATGATTTGTGATTTATGATTTATGCTTGGATTCGGGGGATTTAGGAATTCGGGGTGAAATGCTGTATGATACGGAGGAGCTGGGTGACGGTTCGCTCTATATTATTCAGGGTGAATTCTTTTTGCATGGCCTTGTCTAAGGAAACAGGAGCCGGTTGAATGGACAGTACGGCGGTAAATCCCATTTCATTCAGTTGGGTGGTAGCTTCTACTCCTCCTCCCAATGCTATTACGGGAACATGCTGTTCGTGAGCTATTCTCAGTATTCCACCCAGTGCTTTTCCCATAGCTGTCTGGGCATCGAGTTTTCCTTCTCCCGTGAATACTAAATCGGCATCTTGCAGCGATTCGTGAAAATGCAGTATTTCCAGTATGGTGTCGATGCCCAGTTTGAGGGTAACCCGGAGGAAAGGCAACAGACCGCCTCCCATACCACCGGCTGCTCCGGCACCGGGGATGGAAGCGATGTTTATACCTTTCTGTTCCTCGATTACAGCAGCATAATGTTGTAAACCTTTGTCCAGTGCTATTACTTCTTCATCGGAGGCCCCTTTTTGCGGAGCATATACAAAAGCGGCTCCTTGCGGACCGTAAAACGGATTGTTTACATCACAGGCAATAATAAAAGAAGATTCTTGCAAAGCCGGGTGGAGATGTGAATCGTCAATGGAAGCTATGTGCATCAGGTTGCTTCCCTGTGGATCCAGCCTGTTTCCCGATTTATCGAGAAAACGAACGCCTAAAGCAGCCAGCATACCTATCCCGGCATCATTCGTCGCACTCCCTCCAAGCCCCATGATGAACTGCCGGCAACCTCTGTTCAGTGCATCCAGAACGATTTCTCCCGTGCCATAGGTAGAAGTGTTCATCGGGTTTCGTAGTAGATCCGGGACTAACGGTAGACCACTGGCGGCGGCCATTTCAAGTATGGCCGTTGTTCCGTCTCGGGTAATTCCGTAGGTTACTTCAATCGGGTTCATCAACGGATCGTGTACGAGGCATGATATTCTGTCGACATTTAATCCCGTACAGATGGCTTCTGTCGTTCCTTCGCCTCCGTCTGCAATCGGAAACGTGGCTATGTTGCAGTGAGGATATACTTTTAAAATAGCTTTCTCTGCTGCTTTGGCAATGTCGAGAGACCCAACTGAACCCTTAAATGAGTCGAATGCAAGAAGTATCTTTTTCATGGTTGTGCATCGTTTTAATTAAAACCTCTTTATAATCAAACCTTTTTTGATTCACCAAAAATAAGACTTTAATTTTTTATTTCCTTGGCTTTTTGTACCAATTCGATTGCCATATCCAATGGTTTTTCAAATGGGGTAGTGGTATTATGCCAAGGAGTACGTATCCATTCTTCTTCCCAGTTGTCCAAATCACCGCGTTGCTTGGAGAAATAGAGCTTTAGGCGCGGAATATAGTAATCTTTGATCAATCCGCTCCAAAAACGTGCTGCATAATCCTCCTGGAATCCTCCCCAAGTGGTAATCAGCCGTTTGGCATTTGCTTCATAAGCATCTTTTTCCGCAGGTGTAGTACCGCTATTTCTGGCCAGTTCCACCCATTCCTCCAAACGGTAGAGCGGGTGAGAAGCCAGCAATTTATCAACGTTTAGCAGCAGGTCGATAGCTTGATTTAAATGTTGATGTGCGGCAACCGGCTTTCCGGCGGTATCTTCAGTCAGTGCTTGCTTGTAAAGTTTGTCAGCTTGGGCAGCGATGTAATAGGAAGCAAATTCAATGGCATCGTTGACGTAGAGTTTGGAACGATTTAAGCTGTCTGCACTTGCCAAGAATAATTCTATTCCGTGCAGGAAATCGTCGCTTACGTCTATCTTACTGATACGCCGTTGATCCGGAATTACCGTTTGCCAAGTGAAACGGGGATAGGAATACAGCGAACTGTATGCTGTCTTTCTGAATAGCTCCCAGGCATTTTTCATACTTTCCGGATAGGCACCGTAACGGGCCGTGCAATATGAAGGCATCCATTGCTCCGGATCGATTGCCTGATCGGTCCATCCCATATCTGCCAGTAGCTCGTAGACCACTTCGTTATTTTCGAGCCCTTCGGGTGCTGAGCCAAAACCGATCAGGTTTCCGTGAGAAGGGGCTTTCAGTGCTTCGGCTGAGGAGGTGGCATACATCTGTAAATCGCCTGTCAAAGGTGTTTTTCCTCCGAAATTAGGCACATAGCTGAATATCCATTTCTTTCCGTAGAAACCATCATGTACTTTCCAGGTCTGTTCGGTTCCCCAGACCCATTTCGGGTAATCGTTACCTAAATCGATGATGATCATTTTATCATCCGGGACGTGGCTTAATAATGCTTGCAGGCTTGCTTTGTCCCAGAAATCATGTTGATAGCCGAATGTCCAGCCTTGGGTCACCCAGATGGCATCCGGATTTCCTGCCGTGATGGAGCGATAGATAGATTCTCCGTATTGGGCCAGTAATTTATGTTTTCCTTCCACGTCGTCTTTTGCAACAGGAAGTTCCATCTCGTTGAAGCTGTCCGAGAGATAATAAGTGTTTTTTCCGAATTCCTTTTCCCACTCCTTGACGAACCGTTTTCCGATTTCTTCAAAGAAAGGAGAATCCGGAGGGAGCACGTAGGCATTGAATTTATCATCGAAACCACCCCATTTCAGGTGTTTGAACTTTATATCGGGATGCTTTTCGGCAAAAGCCATCGGCACGAAACCTGCAAAGGCCGGTGCTATCGGCTGCATTCCCAATTCGCGCATGCGGTTAATGATCTGATGTTGTAATTCAATCTGGCTTTTCTGCCATTCGTCGGACAGAGGTCCGTCCCAAGTATTCAGATTTCCCATGCGATGCCAAGGGAGGTGTGCCGGAGCAGTGAAAAATTCTCTGGTTTCTTCTTTTGTCAATCCCATTTGCAGCCATACTCGTTCGGCAATGGCTTCGCTGGCAACAGTGGCCAACGGCATGTTTACTCCTCGGAGTGCCATCCAGTCTATTTCGTTTTCCCAGCGCGCCCAGTCCCAGTAGGGAGTGGTGTATCCGTAGGTACAGACATTCAGGAAATACCGGAAGTCGTAAGGCGTGGTTTGTTTTCTTAATGAATAATCGGGCCATAAAGAGGGAAGTTCCAAATGTTCGCCACTCCAAGTCTTCATACTATGGCATGCTTCTCTCAGATAGGTGTGAAAAGCATAGCAAAGTGCTACTGTGCTACTTCCTTTGAGGGTTAGTTTTCCTTCTTTTGCTTCTATTTCAAAGGTTTCTTTCCCGTCAACGGGATTTATCTGTTGAAAACTAATACCATTTACTTTTTCTCCAATTTGCCGTTCGATGACGTGTTTGGCAGGAGTTACAATATCGGCGGAACCGGAAGTATCGGTGCAGGCGCCCGTAAAAAATACCCAGGCAATAGAAAAACAGGTAAGAAAGAAGCTTCTCATACAATTAGATTTTCAAAATTAATAAAGAGAGCCGGCAACCAAAGACATTAGGGGAATCTCCCCGGTTGCCGGCTGAAAAATGATAGTTGGATTGTGTTAAGATTACATTACTTCATGACTAATTTGGCCGTAACATTGTTCACTTTAGCAACGTAGATGCCTTTATCTATATTTAAAGTGGTTGAAGCATCTTTCTGAATAGTACCTTCGTATACTTGTTTGCCGGTCAAGTCGTAAACAGATACGGACACAGTACCTTCGAAACCATCTACGAACAGTTGGTTACCATCATTCCAGATTTTAATACTTGACTTTTGGGCTGCCGGGTTCCATAGGCCGGTTGCACTTCCATATTCTACAGCACCGATGGCGGGAGTAGCCGGGCGGGCAGTACCTAATTGGTCTGTTGTAGGAATCGTTACTCCTGCATAGCTGGCTGTTCCTTTGGCTATTGCAATACTGTTTTCACAAAGAGAAGCGATAGGTGTGGCATCATTACTCAGAGCCGGGCTCCATACTTCATCTCCTTCAATATCGGGAAATACTGTGTTATCCAATTTGTACAATGAAGTAAACAGCTTGCTGGTTGCGAAATCAGTAACCTTGATATTGGAGTTATCAAACAGGGCAGAGTGGTCTACATTGTTTAACTGGGTATCGTCTGCGGTAGCATAAGTCGCTCCATAAACACAGTTCTTTAATTCCCAATCATAGTTTCTTACGATTTCAACGCCGTCTTTTTTGTCTCCTTTCCAGAAACCTAAATCAGTAGGAACGAAATAAGCTCCATCAACCAACCCACCTGTATTTCCGGCAATAATGGTATTTACCAATACCAGTTTTGAAGAACAATCAGTATTGGAACATACGAAAATACCGCCACCTAAATTCTTGGTTGAGTAATTGGCTGTGATGGTGCTATTGATAATTTTTACACCGTCAAGTGGTTTTGATACATCACGTGAGTAGATATAAATAGCACCGGCACGGTTTCCGGCATAATTGTTCACAAATGTACTGTTTGTTATTGTCAATGCAAATGCTGATTCGTTTTTACCATTGGTGCTATACATATAAATGGCACCTCCGGAAGCCGAACTATTGTTGTTTTTGAATGTAGAGTTTTCAATAGTCACTTTGGCATTATTATAAATGCGGATACAGCCTCCATCACCTGTTGCCGAGTTACCGTCGAAAAGACAGTTCTTTATAGAGCAGGTTACATCCTGACTTACTCCTAATACGCCACCCGAACTACTGTGCATATTCTTGATAAAGTCACAATCTTGGATATTTAGGTTGGCTCCTGTCTGTACGAATAATGCTTGAGCTTTATTTTTCCCTGTAAAGACGCAATTTTTAATCATAATCGTGCAAGCTCCTTTCATTGATAATGTTTGCTTGGCACCGGTAAATTTTATTTTGTTTCCGGTAGCTTGGTTCATACCATCGATAGTCAATGATTTGGAATCTATGGTGACAGCATCAAATTCTTCAATGTCATCCGTTGCAAGATTAAACTTGATAACATCGTCAGTTTGTGCACTTGCCATTATGTTAGGGAAAGAACCTTCTACTGAAGGGTCGCCACTGGCACTTGTCACCGTAAGGTCTGCTGCAAACATATTACATGTTGCTAAACTTAATATTGCCGAAAGTAAAATTTGTTTTTTCATAACAATACAATTTTAATTGATTAATAAATGATATATCAGATAAAAGTTCCAAAGTTCGATTTTATAACACCAGCTTATGTGTATAGCTCTCATTACCGTTTCTCAACCATAGCAAAACAATCTTTGATTTTTGGTTGTAAATAGGTAATTTGTCTCCATCTTGGATATAGGTATCGAAAATGATTTCTCCGGTGATTGAGTAAAGCTTTACATTAGCTATTCCTTCAATTCCTGTTATACGATAATTGTTACCGTCTTTTACAATCTCTATATTGTTTTTCTCATCCGTTATCGGTTTATTACCGGTAGCGTTTGATAAGTCGATTTTTACATAGACAGGTAAATGGTCTGAGACTGCTGTGAGGTCGATTTCACTCTGATCAGCAATTCCGGTTTCTACAACACGATAGGATGTGGAAGATTGGTTGTGACCTAAGATAAAGTCAATACAGTCTGCCGGAGCCGTAGACGGATAGGTGAACTGTTTGGTATTATTTAAGATAGAAAATCCATTATTTTTGAATGTAACCATCGCCCGGTAAGTCTCTTTTATGTTAAGATCACCTCCTAAAAAAACAGGTTTACTGACACTTTTTGCAAATTTGATGATATAGTCGGTTGCTACATCTCGGTCTTCTGCATTCAGAGAGTAATGGGTAGATAGGAAATAATAATCGGGAAATTCTGCAATTATGATTCCACGATTGTCATCCGGATCGGGTTTTGCCGTTCCTCCTCCTGTTCCTTTAGGAATAAGATGGGTTTTTACTCCAAGCGGTTCTTCTTTGCTTAATAAGGCGATACCGTAGTAGGTATTGTGAGTAATTAAAAAACGGGATTTCATTCCGGTTTTAGTACCCAATTGTTCGGCACAGTCTTTCACAAATCTTTGATCTACTTCTTGGATGGCTACTACATCGGGAGTTACACTTTTGATGACAGATGCAATTTTATCTACCTGACGCGAGTTGATGATGGTGTGCCCTTGAATATTATAGGTCATCATCGTCAGTTGTTTTCCCGAATCGTCTGCATGTGCCTGAATCAATCCATAACAGAGACTTATGGCAGTCACCAATAGGCAGCGTAAAGCGGTATTGAGTCTATTCATACTGTTAATTATTTAGTTTCTCTTATTAATTCTAATTCTGTGATAATAGGTAAATGGTCTGATAACAGCGATTGTATGGATTGAGTACGAACAACACGCCAAGCGTTTTTAGGATATCCGAAGAGATAATCAATTTTTATAGATGGTTTATGGGATGGAAAAGTAAGATCGTCATTTGTCAGTAAATTCCAACCGGCCATTCCTCTTTGTATCGTTTTGGAGTCTGGGCGTGCGTTGAAATCACCTCCTAAGATGACAGGGTAAGGCGATTGCATCAATGTTTCCGTAATCTTTTGTATCTGTAAAAAACGGGTATCTTCTGAAAAATAATCCAGATGCGTGCAGGCAAAAGTAATTGTATCGGTACCGTTTACTTCGAAAGTACCTTGAAGCATCACCCTTTGTTCTTTTTCCTGTGGGCGAGGTAACATCATTTTCTCTACTCTGAAATACGGATGTTTGGAAAGCATTCCTATACCGTAATATCCATTTTTATAAGTAATTGATTTTCCGTACAAAGGATACATTCCGGTGCGGTATCCTAACTCTGTAATGAAATCTGGGGGCTCTTTCACGGTAGGTTTTACTGTCAACTTCTTGTAAAGCGACAAAGTCCGGTTGGAAAGCTTTGATGTGTTCGGCTATTTGTTCCAGAGAGGCCAGCTCACCAAAACGGAGATTATAAGTCATGACACGGATGCGCAATGTGTCTTGTTTTTGAGCGAAAGCCCAATTACCCCCAAAGATTGAAAGTAATGTTATTAATAGAAACTTTTTCATTTTGTTTATTTTAGTTTTTCGTATCCTCATCCGAATCGTTTCCGCCATTCCCGGAAGTTTCCGGAACATTCTCTTCTGTTCCGCAGGAACAGAAGAGAGCCATCAGAGTGAATATGGACAGGTATATATTCTTATGTCTCATGATATTGTTTTTTTACCAACCTGGATTTTGTCCTAACGATGGGTTTTTTAATCTTTCCTGATAGGGGACAGGCCATAGATAATGCTTGCTTTCATCAAAATTACGTGAACCGCCTTCGGCAGTAGATTTATCATAAACCACATCACCGAACTCATCTACAATCGGGTTATCCTGATCGTCCACGTACGGACAGCCACCCAATTCATTCATACATACCTCCAAGCTGGGGCAAGTAATAGCACGGCCGAGGCGGAAACCTTCTTTCCAGCGCAGAATATCAAAGTACCGCATACCGTCGAATGACATTTCAATTCGTCTTTCACGTCTTAATTCTGTTTTTAAATCCATATTCCATGCTTCCAGTTCAGAGAGTTTCATCGGATGCATTCCTACCCTGTTACGCAGGCGATTGATCGTTTCATCGATTTGGTCTTGGGTTAAAGTTTCTCCTTGCTGGTTAAATAAGGCTTCTGCATAAATAAGGATAATTTCCGGATAACGAATTACGTTGATGTTATTGTGATCTTGGTCTGTCAGACCGGCCAACTCCGGAGAATTATATTTTTTGAAATAAAATCCGGTCTTTGTATTGGCACCGTTATTATTGTTCCCTTGCAAGGAAGCAAAACGAGGTAAGCCGAAAGTTGCATTTACTCTGTTGCCGGCATCACCATCATCACCGCCGGGCCATGCATCTCCCGGGGTATAGAGGGTCATTTTCATACGTGGATCTCTATCTTTGAAGTAATCGGCATAATGTGTTACCGGATATTTTGATAGAGGGGAAACGGCAACATCGGTTCTTTTGTAATATTCCAAACCGGTAGTGGCAGGTTTGCCGTCTGTACAAAGAAATGCATCGACAAATGTTTTGGAAGCGTTCAAACGTATATAATTTACCGGTGTACAAGTATAATTTGTCATATTATTCATCCGGATATCTTTTACGTATAAGCTATAAATGATGGATTCTTTATTATCAGGATCATTTTCAGAATTTCCTTCCAAGTGATAAACCTTTTCATAGTCATATAAATCGTAAGGACTGTTATCCAAGATATATTTGGAGACCTTTTCCGCCAGTTCATATCTTTGATTTTGGAGAGCGATACGTGCCATCAGTGCCAAGGCTCCCCATCTGTCGATACGGCCTACATCTTGACCGGTCTGAATTTCCGGACTCAGTTTCTCGGCTGCCCACTTCAGATCTTCGATCATCCAATCGACGACCTCTTCTTTGGGATTACGGGGGCCATAAGCTTCTTCAGAACTGATAACCTTATCGATCAAAGGTACATCACCCCATACAGAAGTCAGCCAAAAGTACTGTAACGCCCGGATTACTTTCACTTCGGCCGCATACACGTCTTTTGTTTCTTGAGGGACATCTGCGGCATTATAATTATCTAAAAAGTTATTGCAATCAAAAATGTGGCCATAAATGTCTCTCCAATAATTGTAGAATGGAAAGTTGTCTTGCGCACTGCTGGTTCCTCCGCTCACTTTACTCAAGCCGGATGTCGGGTCTCCCCATACTACTGTTTCCGCACAAGCTTCACCCAGATTGATTATCAGGTCATATTGCAAACCTTCGTAACAGGGATACAAGGCAGCCCGCAGTTGGGCTTCCGTTTTCCAATATGTATCGTTGACCGCTTTGTCTAAAGGATATCTTTCCAAAAAATCACTGCAACTAAAAGTAGTCATCAGGCAGCAGCCTGCCAGAATATATTTTATTTTATTTTTCATGATGTTATTTCTTATTTGTTTAAGTTAGAATGTCAGATTCAATCCAAATACATATGTTCTTACCTGTGGATAAGTATCTCCGGAAGATTGTTGAACTTCGGGGTCGAAGCCGTCGAAATATTTGGTGACGGTAAACAAATTATCGGCAGAGACATAAGCTCTCAATCTGTTGATTCCAAATTTTCTCATCCATTTTTGTGGAAACGTATATCCTAATTGCACATTCTTTAAGCGGAGATATGCTGCATTTTCTATCCAGAAATCCGAGAATCTGCGATTGTGGGTCTGTGCATAATACATACGTGGATATGATGCGTTCGGATTTTCGGGAGTCCATCTGTCTAAATGAGACTTTTTGGGAACCGAGTAGTCGTTGATGAAACAATGTCTGGCTTCTTCACTTAAATAACCGTTTGCTTTGCCCACTCCTTGGAGGTAGAAAGAAAAGTCGATTCCTTTCCATTCCAGTTCTCCTTTGAATGAGTAAGAATATCGTGGAGTCTTGTCACCGATTATTTCTTTGTCGTAATCATCTATAATTCCGTCCGGTTTTCCATCCGGGCCACTGATGTCTTTGTATTTGATATCACCGGGCTGAACGGCAACACCGTCTTGTATCACCGGAAACTTCGGATTTACATAGTTGCCGAAACTGTCTTTTCCTTCAAAATCATCCACTTGTGCCAATCCGTCTGTTCTATACCCATAGTACGCATCAATCGGATCGCCTACTCTGCGAATTTGGTCTCCTAATACGGGGGCGCTCGAACCTAAATCTATAATTTTGTTTCTTGCATCGGATAAATTGAAGAATGCGCGGTATTTCACTTGACCTATTTGATCTCTCCAAGCTAAGTTTATTTCCCATCCTCTACTTTCTACTTCTCCTAAATTCTCCAATGGCAGGTAGTCACGGCTTGAGTCTTTTTGCCATTTTCCTATCACTAAAGGGAAAGAAGGACGTACCAAAGCATCCATGTTGTTTTTCTTGAACCAGTCGGCACTGACCGTTAGACGATTGTTAAAGAGGGCGAAGTCGACACCTATATTGAGCATGCGTATCGTTTCCCATTTTATGTTTTTGTTTCCTAAAGCGATTTGTTGAAAGCCAGTGTTCAACTGATTGCCGATAGGATAAGCTTTGTCTACGGATTCGATTGCTACTAAATATGGATAAAAATTATCACCTACATTCTGGTTACCTAATTCTCCCCATGAAGCACGTAGTTTGGCCATCTGCAAGACAGGGTCTGCAAAACTCATGAATTTTTCTTTAGAGAAATTCCATCCGGCAGAAAAGGAGGGAAAGCATCCCCATCTGTTATCTTTTGCAAAACGGGAAGTTCCATCGTAGCGGACATTGGCTTCGAGCAGATATTTTTCGTCATAATTGTAGTTTATACGGCCGAAGAAAGACCGGAGAGCCCATTCTTCCGCACTGCCCCCGTTGGTGATTTCATCTGTTCCGGCATCTATTACTTCAATTCCATCCAGCAACAGTACTTTTCTACCGGCACTTAATGTGTTGGTGTGTGCCCATTCCTGAGAAAAACCACCCAACAATTTGAAATCATGCAAATTGATGTTTTTCTGGTAAGTGGCAGTGGCATTCAAAGTTTGGGTCAATGTATTGATATGAGATTCACTGATTGAGTTCTTTCTTAATTTGTTTCCCGGGTCTTCCGTACCATCGGACATCCAGCGATTCATTGCCGGGACATATTTTTTGGTATCTCGGGTGTAATAGTTGGCGGCATATTGTCCGTTTAGGTACAGACCTTCTATTATTTTCAAAGAGGCGTTTACCTGTCCGTTGAAAGTACGTGAATTACGTTTATTATAACCGGAATTATAGGCAATGTCCACCGGATTCATCAATGAAGTATATGCGTAATGGTCGGTATCTACCCACTCTCCCTTTTCATTTTGTTCTTTCCATTTTACAGGAAGAAGGGGAGAGACACGCTGAACGGTTCGGAATACACCAGTCGTTCCGGATACACCGTTTTCCTGGCGATAAAAGTCTACGAAACTGATATTACCGTTTATTTTCAGGCGGTCATAGAGTTCTGTATTCATGCTTAGGCGGGCGTTATGTCTTTTTGAGGAGAACGGATCGCCTACGATAAGACCGTCCTGATTTAAATATCCGTATGACATGTAATAGCCGCTTTTTTCCGTACCACCACGGACACTGATATTGTGTCCTGTTTGCATTGCTGATTTTTTATATACTTCTTTTACCCAATCGGTGTTTGAATAGTCATTGGGAGAGTCGCCCCGATCGTATGCTTCGAATGCTTCATCTTGATATAGTTTACCAAAACCGGCAGCTATATACGCTTCATTAGCTAATTCCATATATTCCCGTCCGTTTACTAAGTCGGGGAATGCGGTCGGAGTCTGGAAGCCTACATAACCTGAACTTACTGTGGTTTTTTCTTTCTGATTACCTTGTTTGGTTGTCACCAAGATAACTCCGTTGGCAGCACGAGCACCGTAGATGGCAGAAGATGCTGCATCTTTCAATACGGATACGCTTTCTATATCATCGGGATTCAACAGGTTTAAATCTCCGCCGGCAATTCCGTCGATCAGGATGAGAGGATCGGTTTTGCTGTTCAATGTACTGATACCACGGACTACGATCGACATTTTATCATTGCCCGGTTGGCCGGAAGGCTGTACGATGGATACACCGGGCAACATACCTTGTAAGCCACTACCTACATTGGTAATTGGGCGGCTGGATAGCTCATCGCCTTTTACGGCAGATACAGCTCCTGTCAGGTTTACTTTTTTCTGTACACCGTAGCCTATAACTACTACATCATTCAGCATTTCGGTATTTTCCGTCATACGAACTGATATTTCAGTTTTTGAACCGACTTCAATTTCTTGGGTTTTATAACCGATGAAGGAAAATACCAATGTTTTTCCGGGATCGACTTCTATCGAATAATTACCGTCTATATCAGTGATAGTCCCTTCTTTTCCACCTTTCACAAAAACGCTGACTCCGATCATAGGATCCGTAGTAACCTGATCGATGACTTGGCCACGGACTTTCACTTTCTTTTCCGGAGTAACTCTGTTTTCTGTCTTTTTGTCGAACAGAAGCAGCTTATCTCCCGAAATACTATACCCTACATTCGTCTTTTTCAGTAAACTGTTTAAAGCATCTCTTAAAGTTGCATTTTTCACAGAAATACTTACCAATTGCTTCGTATCGACAAATTCTTTACTGTAAGCAACCGATATCTTTGCTTGTGAGGCGATTTGGGTAACCGCATTTTCAAGCGTTACATTTTTCAGGTCCAATGTTATTTCCCTATTTTGTGCGTGTAATGCTAAAGGAAATATACATAATACCAACCAAATAGAAATCCACTGTCTCACATGAGAGCAAAGACAATAATGATTTTTTTTCAGAGAATTTTTCATTGTGTGTTTTTTAGAATTATGATTATTTTAAATTTGAGCAATAGAATCCCTTGCTAAGAAATGTTCGTTTCTTAACTCTTTGAAATTTAATATATTAATGGCTTTCTAATCAACAAAGAAGACGATGTCGGTATTCTTATGTTGAAGTTTCTGATAAGGTTTGTAATAGCGCGTTCATAAGTATAATATTTCAGATTAGGTTTTATCTTTTTTGTTTATCTCGGACTTATTTTTATCTCTCTCCGATTCGTTTTCTCATATTTGATCGGAGTAATATGTCTCATGCTTTCCAATATTTCCTGTAAGGATTCACCTTCGCTTCTTAATGTATACGTATAAGAATAGATGGCTTCATTTTCTATATTGAATTGTACGTTATACTTTCTGGACAATACTTTAAGTACATCTTCCAGGGGAGTATCATTAAATATCAGTACATCTTTCATCCATACGGATTCATTTTTGTAATCTTTATTTTTCTGTATGATACACGTACCGGTTTCTTTTTCATAAATAGCTGTTTCACCCGGTTTCATTATATAGTCGAATGAGTTGCTTTGTGCGTTTCGTATTTTTACGGAACCTTCGTCTAAGGTTGTCAACACTTTACTCTCTGTCGGGTATGCATTTACGTTGAACGAAGTTCCCAGTACTTTGATCTGCATGGAGGCGACATCGACAATGAAAGGCTTCTTTGCATCTTTCTTTACTTCAAAATAGGCTTCTCCTTCTACAGATACTTTTCGTTCTTTTCCGACGAACTGTTCCGGGTAGGTCAGTTTCGTATCTGCATTGAGATATACTTTTGTTCCGTCTGCCAACATTACCGTCATTCTTTCTCCACATGGCACATAAATGTCTCTGGTTACCGCTTCGCGGTTGTCGCTACCCGAATATATCCAAAATGCCATATTCAAAATAAGGAATGGCAATAAGACAACTGCTATTTTCAACCAAGAGAATTTTTTCCTTTTCGAATTAATCCGATTCATCAGGTGCACGTAGACTTGTTCCTGGCGAAAACAGGTTTCCTCTGTTTCGGGGATATCTATTTCCTTTCCTTCGATGATATTTTCGATATCTTCGTCCATTGCTTTGGAAATAGCGTTTAATGCTGTTTGCTTATCTTGAGTTGTCATTTAATTGCTGTCTTTTATTAGTAATACACAAGTCGGTAAGAAAAGTATTATATAAAATGGAATTTTTTTTAAAAAAAGATATTTTATTTATAAACCACCCAAGAGGAGAAGCATGAAAGAGGATAATCTGATTGTCATACGCAATTCTTTCAGTGCTTGGCTATACTGAAACTTGATGGTATTGATAGATAGGTTCAGCTTATCGGCAATCTCCTGATTCGAATATTTTCCGGAGATTTTCAGTTCTACTATTTTTCGTTTTTGGGGAGATAGCTGTTCAATGGCTCTACGAACCAACCGTAATTGTTCTTCATCCAATTCCGGTTCTTCGGTTTCGTTGGCAAGCGTATTTAAAAGGTTTAAATTATCTGAGATACGAAATATCTCCTTGTCTTTGTCGCGCAGAACATTCAGCAGATCGTTCTTTAGAATAGTAAAAAGATACCGGTTAAACGGTCTTGATTCGTCTATGTCTTTTTTCTTTTCCCAGATTTTGAAAAAGACATTTTGGACGACATCCTCTGCAAGTTCCCTGTTATATAGGTATTTAAAAGCCAGCGAATACACCTGTTTACTGTATTCGTTAAATAATAAAGTAAAGGCCAGTTGGTTGCCTTCCTTCATTTGACGAATTATAATTTCTTCATTAATCATCAAATAAATCCCCTTTTAAGCTATATTATTTTTTCAACGGATTAGGTTTGTTTTACACCACGATTGTGACTCTAATATATATATTAGTTTTCTTTCCACGATTCAAAGTTAGCCAAATATCTAGTACATAGCGATTACAAATATATGAAAAACTATCAGAATACCGACATTTCGAAAGTATTCTTGATGAAAGAAATGAAAGTCTTGCGAGAAAATGGAATTGATAAATAGGGAAGATAGAACTGATAAGCAGGTGTTTCGGGTATTGGAACTGAAAAAATAAAGGTTTGGCTGGGATGATAAAAAGAGAATCGAGATTGTCGGAATGTAACTTGTCTGTAACAAAAAAGGCCTCATGGGGTAATACTCATGAAGCCTTTCCTTTGATTTGTTTTTCTTATTTTACCCGTACGATGTCGTAATTCAGGTCGCTGACTGCTTCCTGAAGGCTATCGTTTGATAATGTCAGGGTCGTATCGTTGGCAATAACGAAGTAGACAGGTTCGCTACCGTCATTCGGAGTCAGCTTAAGGGCCGATTTCTTTTTGTTTTTGACGGTTTTCTGAATCATCTGAGGTTTACCGGCCGATGTAAATGTTTTGTCTTTTCCCTGTCCGTCAGCATCCAGATAGGTCATGTCCAACGTGTAGGTGGTATCGTTTGCATCGGCAAGCATATTCAGAGTCAATACATAGCGGATACCCGGACCATCAGCAGCAGGAAGTGTTCCTTCATAAACTTCGGTTGCTTCTACTGTGGGTGACATTGCTTCGATAGCAATGCTGTCTGCTTCAGCCTCTGCGGCTTTGTTTGCTTTTGATTGGCATGATGCCAGAGCAGCTACAACGGCTGCCAACATAATTACTTTTTTCATTGTTAAGTGCTTTAAGTTAATATAAAAAGTGAGTTGCTTATTCCTCTTCCTCCTCTTTTCGTATGACAAGCAACTTATCAACTCTTCCACGGTCCATGTCTACCACTTCAAACTGTAGATTCTTATATGTAAAGGTATCTCCTGCTTTGGGGATACGTCCGATAAGGAACATAGCCAAACCTCCCAATGTGGTGAAATCTTCCGAATCTATATCTTCGTAAGAAAGGATACCCATTTCTTCCATAAAGTCGCCGATGTTCATAGAAGCCTCTACCAACAGCGAACCGTCTTGACGACGGACGATTTCTTCCTCCTCCGTATCATCTTCTTCGAGAATGTCTCCGAAGATGCTTTCGGTCAGGTCGTGCAGGGTGATAATACCCTCTGTGCTGCCATACTCGTTAACAACAACCGCGAACTTGTTTTTGTTCTTCTTGAATAGCTCTAAAACTTTTTTTGCGTATAAACTTTCGGGTATGAAGAGGGCAGGACGGGCTATTTTACGCAGATCGAACTCTTGTTCGCTGCCCACCATGAGAATAATATCTTTTACTGAAACCACACCGATGATCTCATCTTTGTTTTCATTGACCAGCAGATATTTGCTGAAGTGTTCGGTATCGATGATACGCATCACCTCTTCTTTGGTTTCGTTGGGGTGGAGTACTATTAGGTCACGGCGGTGAGTCATCAATTCGTTGGCACGTTTAT
>ERZ824473.2101-NODE-2101-length-24959-cov-5.255300_pt1 | contig 24959 bp, 25 predicted proteins | sample MGYA00519874_ERZ824473 | MGnify/ENA primary metagenome ERZ824473 (study PRJEB31778, sample SAMEA3449151) | human gut metagenome | biome: human gut; feature: human-associated habitat; material: faeces | place: United Kingdom | collected 2010/2012 ... | reverse complement strand
TTTATTAGCATGTTATGGAATAGCAGAAATACTAGTATTAAAAGAAATGTCATTTGAAGAATTAGCAAAAATAATAATAACATTTGTAATTGGGGTAGTAGCTGTAATATTTGGATTAGTATGCTTAAATAAAAGAATATTAGAAATTTTAATAGAATCAACAGATGATAGAATGACTGATAAAAGTAATGTAAATGTAAAATCATTAATATTTAATAAAAAAGTATATCACCAAGGACCTAATATTGTTGTAATAGGAGGAGGAACAGGCTTAAATACAGTACTTACAGGCTTAAAAAAATATACTGATAATTTAACTGCTATTGTTACAATATCTGATTATGGAGAAAAAGAAAGTGAATCAAGAAGAGAGTTACAAACAATGCCATTAGATGATGTAAAAGATAGTCTGGTTGCACTTTCTAATCAAGATGAACAATTAGGAAAACTATTTAATTATAAATTTACAGATGGAAGATTAAGAAATTTAAAGTTTTCTGACATATACTTTAGTGCAATGAAAAATATAAATAAAGATTTTTCAGATTCAATAATAAAAAGTAACGAAGTTTTAAACATTGTCGGAAGAGTATTACCAGTCACTTTAGATGAAATGAATATAACAGCAGAACTTCAAAATGGATATTTAGTAACAGAAAAATCAAAAATTGCAGAAGTTGTTTATGATAAAGTAACAAAAATAAATAGAATTTATTTAAATCCAACAAACTGTAGACCAGCTCCAGGCGTTTTAGAAGCAATAAGAGAAGCAGATTGCATAATAATTGGACCAGGAAGTTTGTATACAAATGTTATACCAAACTTATTAGTAAATGGTGTTGCAAAAGCAATAAAAGAATCTACAGGGTTAAAAGTTTATATAAGTAATATAATGACAGAACCAGGACAAACAGATGAATACAGTGTTTCAGACCATTTAAATGCAATAATAGAACATTGTGGAAAAGGAATAGTTGATTATTGTATTTATGATACTGGAGAAGTTGTTCCAGAATACATAAAAAAATACAATCTAGAAGGACAAGACCTAGTAGATAGCAATGTTGATAAAGTAAAAGGAATAACATTTTTACAAAGAAATCTATCAATGATAACAGAAGGATGTATAAGACATGACCCAGAATTAGTAGCAGAATCAATTATTGGACTTATATGTGATGATTTAAAATATCAAGATAAACAAAATGATCCACAATTCTTAATGTTAAACAATAAACTAAGAGAAGATAAAAGAATAAATAAAATAAAAAAACAAATGGCTAAAGATGCTAAGAAAAATAAAAAAACAAACAAAGACAAACATAAAAAAAATAGTAAATTTAGCAATAAATACAGTGATAGAATACAATCAATAAAACAAGCAGACGAAATGATAAAACTTAAAGAACAAAAAATGAGAAAAGAAGCTAAAAAAGCAAAAAAGATGGCAAAAAAAGAAAATAAAGAAATTTTAAAAGAAAACAATCAATTTCAAGAAGATAAAGAAGTGTTAGAATTTAGAAAAGAATATGAAAAAAGCATGAAACAACCAATGACTACAAAAAGAGATACAAAAACACTTCCAAAAAGCCAAAGAGGAAGAAGAAGAAAAACACAATAAAATATAAGGAAGGTTAAAAACATGGAATTTACAAAAGAGAATCTAAAATTAGAAGATGGACTAAAAAAGGAATGGTTAATAACAAATGGTATGGGAGGATTTGCAAGTTCAACAATTATAGGTGCAAATACAAGAAAATACCATGGATTATTAATAGCTCCATTAACACCACCAGCACAAAGATATTTAATATTATCCAAAGTAGATGAAAGTATTAAAATAGAAGATGTTAAATATGATTTATATACAAATATAGGAGAAAACTACATTTCACAAGGATATAAATATCAAGAAAAATTTGAAAAAGATAATTTCCCAGTATATACATACAAAGTAAATGGAACTGAAATATCAAAAACAATATGTATGGAACAAGGCAAAGAAATAGTAGGAATACAATATAAAATAAAAAACACAAATAAAAAAGCCATATTAACATTAGCTCCAATCGTTAATTTTAGAGACTTCCATTCAATGAGCACAAACCATGTTTTTGATGTTAAGCAACAAATAAATGGAACAAAAGTAAAACTAGTTATAGATGGAAACTCAAAGACACCAGTATATATGAATTTATCAGAAGGCAAATACATTGAGCACAAAAATGACATCTTTAAAGACATGTTTTATATAGAAGAGCAAAAACGTGGATTTTATCCAAAAGAAAATCATAGTGTTACAGGAGTATATGAAATTGAACTACAACCCAATGAGGAAAAAGAAATTTCATTTGTATGTGGATTAGAAGAAAATATAGAAGAAATAAATCTTAATGAATTAATTAAAAAAGAAAATGAAAGAATAGACAAAATAATAGAAAACTCAAAACTTTTAGAACATACACAAATTAAAAATTATGAAACTAAAGAAAGTCAAAAAGAAAATCCAATTGAAAAAAGTCAAAAGGAACTTACAAAAGAATTAATAAAAGCAGCAGATCAATTTATAGTATATAGGCCAACATTTAGATTACATACAATAATTGCAGGATATCCATGGTTTTTAGATTGGGGTAGAGATAGTTTAATATCATTTGAAGGCTTATTATTAAAAACAAAAAGATATGAACTTGCAAAAGAAGTGTTACTTACAATGGTAAGAGACATCAAATATGGACTAGTTCCAAATGGCTACTCAGGATTTGATAACCGCCCACTATATAATAGTGTTGATGCATCTTTATTGTTATTTGAACAAATACAAAAATATATTAATTATACAGGTGACTATGAATTTGTAGAAAAAAATATTTATGATAAATTAGAAAAAATAATAGAAAACTACATTAAAGGAATAGACATAGATAATAACAATATTTATTTAGACAGTGACTTCCTTATATCATCAGGAACTGAAAATACTCAAAACACATGGATGGACGTAAAAACATATGGAATTGCAGCAACGCCAAGAAATGGAAAAGCGGTAGAAATAAACAGCCTATGGTACAACAGTTTAATGATAATGATAGACTTAACAGAAAAATTAAAAATCAATCAAAATGAAATAAGCAAAGAAGAATCAAATAAAAACCTAGTAAATGAAAATAATATAATGGCAGAAACAAACGAATATAAAGCAAAAATAAAAATATATAAAGACATAGCAAAAAAATGCCAAAAATCATTTAACGAAAAATTCTATAATTCAAAAAGGAAATGCCTATATGATGTACTTGGAGACAGCAGAATAAGACCAAACCAGTTATTTGCACTTTCATTAACATACCCTATAATTGAACCAAATTCAGAGATTGCATATAATATGATAAATGTTGTAGAAAAGAAATTATTAAACAACTACGGACTAAAATCATTAGCAAAAGGTGAACCAAATTATGTTGAAATATATGAAGGAGACGAATTTAAAAGAGACATGAGCTATCACCAAGGAATAACATGGACATGGCTACTAGGACTATACTTTGACTCTTTAAGAAACATGATAAAAGCAGAAAAAAGAAAAACATACAAAGCAAAATTACAAAACAAATTAGATGAATTTATTACTAAAACAATAAAGACATTTGAAAAAGAAATAAATCAAAGAGGATGCATAGGTAGTATAGCAGAAATTTATGATTCATCAAAACCATATGAACCAAAAGGCACAATTGCACAAGCATGGAGTGTATCAGAAATTTTAAGGATAGCCAGTTGGGACGTTTCTGATGGGACATTTTTGTCCCAAAAGAACCGAGGTTAAAAAATTTAAAACATCTGTCCCCAAAAGGACATTTTTGTCCCATTAGAAACGTCCCATTTGGCCCCATCGCCATGAACCTAATGAGAGGAGAAAAGCAATGACAATAGAAAATTTAGAAAAAGAACTAAAAGCAGGTCAACTCCAATCACTATATCTTTTATATGGTGAAGAGTTATATTTACTAGAAACTAACCTAAAAAAGATAAAAACATTATTTGGTGAATGCGTTAAGGGTATAAACTTTATAATGATAGATGAACAAAATGTATCAGAAATTATATCAGACATAGAAACACCAAGTTTTGGATATGAAAAAAAATTAATAATTGCAAGAAACACAGGATTATTCAAAAAAGAAGGAAAAAAGAAATCTGGGGACACTGCTAAACTAAAAGAAAAATTAGCAAAATACATAGAAGAAAATATAAAAATAATAAATGAATCCGTAGTATTAGTATTTGTTGAAGAAGAAGCAGATAGCAAATCAACTTTATATACAGCTATAGAAAAAAATGGAATTGTATGTAAATTTGATTTTCAAAAACCAAATCAAATAGAACAAAGAATAAAGGCGATTTGCAATGCTTATAAAGTAAATATAGATTCTCAAACAATAAGATATTTTATTGAATGTTGTGGGACAAATATGCAAGATTTAATAAATGAAATTAGAAAACTAATTGAATATGCAGGAGAAAATGGAACAATAAAAAAAGAAGATATAGACAAGTTATCTATAAAAAAATTAGAAAGTGTAATATTTGATTTAACAGATGATTTAGGAAAAAAAGATATAACAGGAGCATTACAAGTTTTACAAAATTTAATATATGCAAAAGAACCTTTAGCAAAAATTTTAGTTACATTATATAATCATTTCAAAAAATTATATATAACAAAAATGGCAATAAATACTAACAAAGATTTAGCTATTAGTTTGAATTTAAAGCAAAATCAAATGTTTTTAACAACAAAGTATAAAGTACAATCAAAATATTTTAATGAAAAAGACTTAAGAAATATATTACAAGATTTATGCGATTTAGACTACAATTTTAAAAATGGAAAAATTGACTTACAAGTAGGAATAGAAACAACATTATGTAGATATTGCTCATAATTTTGTGAAAACAAAATTTTATGCAGACAGCATCAGATTTTATAGATACAAAAAATATAAGTAAAATGTATAATAAAACCAAATATTGATAAAAATAATACTAACATTAAAGAAAATTTGACAATTAAGAAAAATATTTTTATTGATAGGTGGTTTTTTTATGTTAAAAAATAAAAAACATATAGTTATAGCTATAATAGCAAGTATACTACTTGTAATATCATTAATAACAACAGGGATAATAATCTATAAAAATAAACAACAAAATGCAACCGTAGAAACGCTATCAAAATATGGATCAAGAGGAAGCGAAGTAACTCAGATACAGACAAAATTAAAAAGATGGGGATATTATTCAGGTAATATAGACGGAATTTACGGAACGCAAACAGTAAATGCTGTCAAATACTTTCAAAGAAAAAATGGGCTAACAGCAGATGGAATTGCAGGACCAGCAACATTAAAAGCAATGGGAATAATGACATCTTCAAGTTCAAGCAGTTCATCATCTAGTTATAATAGTAATTTAAATTTATTATCAAGAGTAATTTATGGTGAAGCAAGAGGAGAGCCATATACAGGACAAGTAGCAGTAGGCGCTGTAGTAATGAATAGAATAAAAAGTAGTTCATTTCCAAATACTCTATCAGGAGTAGTATATCAATCAGGAGCTTTTGATGCAGTAAAAGATGGACAAGTTAATTTAACACCAGATTCAACAGCAAGAAAAGCTGCACAAGATGCAATGAATGGATGGGATCCAAGTTATGGAGCAATTTATTATTTTAACCCATCAACTGCAACTAATAAATGGATTTGGTCAAGACCTATGACTGTAACAATTGGAAAACACAGATTTTGTAAATAAAAAATATTTATATATTATAAAATAAGGTACCATAGGATTAATAAAAGCAGTAAAGACCAATATCTATCAGAAGTTATTTCAATAGATCAAAACGGAAAGGAGTTAAAAATAGAAGATATCTTAGCTGATAAGAGAGTAAATGCAGACGATACTAACGAACAAGAAATGTTGGAAATATTATTTGACGCACTTACAATAGCTCTAAATAAATTAGAGCTAAGGGAAAAGATAATTTTGTTGTTAAAGTTATAGAAAACCTGTAAATAAAATTTGAAAAATTGGTTTAGATATGATATAATTCTAATGTTAAAGGTAAAAGTGCCTTTCGAAACAATTTCGGAGGGTAATTTTTAATAACCTCCGAAATAAATTATTAAAAGGAGGAATTACACACATGGACAACAAACTAGTTATTTTTGAAGAGGAAATGGCTATTTGCTATATGCTGGATAGGCGGAAAGCAAAAAATGCTATGAATGAACTTTCAAAAAAATTGCCAGCTGGAGCAATGGAAAAACTGAAACAGGAGGAAATTGACTTAAACTTAATAATAAGTGAGGCAAAAGTAATTAATTTTCTACCGCTAATAGAGAATAAGCCGTATATGCTACAATATACTCTAGAAGGCGGAGATGTGAAAGAACAGGCTGCAGACCAGTATGGACCGGAAATCTGTAACATGCTAAGCACAGTAATCCAAAAGGCAAAGGAAAAAGAAAGTAAAATTCCAAGTCAAATGAGATTATCATGGAAAAACCAGAAAGACGAAGGCAAATATTTGGAAAGGAAAGATGTAAAAACAACTTTTGAGCAACTAGCCCGATATGATCCATTGAATAATGATATAGAGAAGAAACTTCTAAGTTTAACTCCATACATTCAAGAGATTTATATTGACTGGGATGATAAATCAGAGGAGGTTGGAATTTATTATGTAAGTCTTTTGGAAGAAGATATGGCATGGTTGCAGATATCCAAATTAAATAATATTTGGAAGACATTAAAAAGTATGTGTAAGTAAAAAGGGAACTAGTGCCGTTTTGTACGGCACTAGTTTTCTTTTTTTGCTCTATTGACTTTAATATAAAATGATAATATAATACAAAAAAGAATGTCCAAAAAGAACCGTCCCTTTTGGACACTTTTGGACAAAAGGAGAGAAATAATAAAAATGTCAAAATTTGTACACTTACATATACATAGTGAATTCAGTCTATTAGACGGAGCAAACAGAATAAAAGATTTGCCAGTAAGAGCAAAAGAATTAGGAATGGATTCAATAGCAATAACAGACCATGGAGTAATGTTTGGAGCTATTGATTTTTATAAAGCATGTAAAAAAGAAGGTGTAAAGCCAATAATAGGATGTGAGGTATATGTTGCACCACGTTCAAGATTGCAAAAAGAGCCTGGAATAGACAACCATTACTATCACTTGATTTTACTTGCCAAAAATAACGAAGGATATAAAAACTTAAGTAAATTGGTATCTTTAAGCTTTGTAGATGGATATTATTATAAGCCACGTATAGACAGAGAAATATTAGAGCAATATCATGAGGGACTAATATGTTTAAGTGCATGTCTAGCAGGAGAGGTAAACCAAGCTTTATTAAGTGGACAAAATGAGAAAGCAGAAGAAATTGCTTTATGGCATAAAAAAGTTTTTGGAGATGATTATTACATAGAAATTCAAAACAATGGAATAAGAGAACAAGTTTTAGCAAATCAAAAGTTGGTTCAATTAGCAAGAAAACTTGATATTCCACTAGTTGCAACAAATGATGCACATTATTTAAAAAGAGAAGATGCATATAACCACGAAGTATTGTTATGTATTCAAACTGGAAAAAGAATGAGTGATGAAGACAGAATGAAATTTGACACAGATGAGTTATATGTAAAATCACCAGAAGAGATGTCAGAATATTTCAAAGCATTTCCAGATGCAATTGAAAACACAGTAAAAATTGCAGAAGAATGTAATGTAGAATTTGAATTTGGACACACAATATTGCCAAATTATGATGTACCACCAGAATATTCAACACATTATGACTTTTTAAAAGAATTGTGTGACAAAGGACTAGAAAAAAGATATGGAAAAAATCTATCAGAAGAAATACAAAAAAGAGCAGAATATGAATTAGGAATAATCAAAAAAATGGGATATGTTGATTATTACCTAATAGTATGGGACTTTATACACTATGCAAAAACAAATGGAATACCAGTAGGCCCAGGAAGAGGTTCTGGTGCAGGTTCTATTTTGGCATATGCAATTGAAATAACAGATATTGACCCAATAAAATATGGATTGCTATTTGAAAGATTCTTGAATCCAGAAAGAATAAGTATGCCCGATTTTGATGTTGACTTTTCAGATGAAAGAAGACAAGAGGTTATAGACTATGTTGCAAGAAAATACGGACATGACCACGTATCACAAATAATAACATTTGGAACAATGGCAGCTAAAATGGTAATAAGAGATGTAGCAAGAGTTTTAGACTATCCATATTCAGAAGCAGACACTTTAGCTAAAATGATACCAAATGAAATTCATATAACAATAAAAAAAGCATTAGAACAAAATAAAGAATTAAGAGACAGATATGAAACAGACGAACAAACAAAGAAAATATTAGACATAGCAATGGGGTTAGAAGGAATGCCAAGGCAGGCATCAACACACGCATGTGGAGTTGTTATAACAAAAGACCCAGTAGATACATATGTGCCACTTTATGTAAGAGATGGACAAATAAACACCCAATACATAATGACAACACTTGAAGAATTAGGACTTTTAAAAATGGACTTTTTAGGATTACGAAACTTAACAGTAATCCAAAACACAATAGATATGGTAAAAGAAAATCATGGAATAGATGTAGAATTTGACCATGACATGTCAGATCCAAAAGTATATAAATTATGGCAAGATGGAAATACATCAGGAATATTCCAATTTGAATCACAAGGTATGACAAACTTTATGAAAGAACTAAAACCAGACTGTTTGGAAGATTTAATAGCAGGAGTTTCTTTATATAGACCAGGGCCTATGGATCAAATACCAAGATACATCAGAGGAAAACAAAATCCAGGACACAATGAATATACACATCCAAGTCTTGAACCAATATTAAATGTAACATATGGATGTATGGTTTACCAAGAGCAAGTTATGCAAATAGTTAGAGATTTAGCAGGATACTCACTAGGAAGAGCTGACTTGGTACGTAGAGCAATGGGTAAGAAAAAACTTGATGTAATGGCAAAAGAAAGAGAAGTATTTATACATGGTCAAGTTGACGAAGATGGAAACGTAGTTGTACCAGGATGTGTAAGAAATGGAATAGACGAAGTTTCTGCAAATAAAATATTTGACGAAATGGCAGAGTTCGCAAAATATGCATTTAACAAATCACATGCAGCATGTTATGCAGTTGTATCATACAGAACAGCATATTTAAAAGCATATTATCCAGCAGAATTTATGGCAGCAACTTTAAATAGTTATTTAGGAAATTTGGACAAAGCACCTCAATATATTGATGAGTGTAAAAGACTTGGAATCCAAATACTAAAGCCAGACATAAACAAAAGCTTTGAAAAATTCACAGTAGAAGTTAATAAATCAGAAGCGGTTGGCAAAATTCGTTTTGGACTTGGAGCAATAAAAAATGTAGGAACAGTACCAGTAGAAAACATAGTAGCAGAAAGAAAAGAAAATGGAGAATACAAAAGCTTTACAGATTTTTGTGAAAGAATAGCAGAAACACAAGTAAACAAAAAATGTGTAGAAAGTCTAATAAAAGCAGGAGTATTTGACGAATTTGAACAAACAAGAGCAACACTATTAGCATCATTTGAAACAATAATGGACACAATTCAAAGTGGAAAGAAAAAAGGATTTAATGGACAAGTATCAATGTTTGATATAGGAACAGAACAAGAAAAAGAAGAAATGGAAAAACAAAAATATCAATTTGAAGAACATCCAGAATTACCAGAAAAAGAGTTACTTTCAATGGAAAAAGAAATGCTTGGAATTTATATTTCAGGACATCCACTTGAAAAATTAAGAGAGCAAATTATGCATTCAACAAATATAAGCAGTATGGATTTAGTACAAATAAGTGAACAAAATTTAGCAAATAATACTGAAAATAATGCAGAAGGCAGTATAGAAATGTCAAATGCACAAATAAAAAATACTAAACCTAAATTTGTAGATGGACAGAAAGTGAAATTTGCGGGAATTATAACATCGATAAAAAAGAAATACACAAAAAATAATAAAATAATGGCATTTATTACAATAGAAGATTTATATGGAACTGTTGAAATAATTGCATTTGAAAATGCAGTTATAGGAGCGGGAAGAAGTTTGGTAGAAGAAAACATTGTAGTAGTTGATGGACGCTTAAGCATTAGAGAGGAACAAGAACCAACTATAATAGCAAATGAAATTAAAGACTTAGGCGAAGAAAAGCCGAAGGTTGTAACTTTTGATATTACAAATTTTACAGAAGAACAAAAAGAAAAATTAAGATGTGCCATTAAATACTTTTCAGGAGATAAGAATAATATGAATGTTCAAGTTAAAATTGGTGAAGATATTAGACCTTGCGGAGCTATTTATTATAATGAGGAAATTAAGAAAATTTTTGATAAAATAAATTTGTAAAAGGAGATAAAAAAATGAACCAAGCAAGTAAACTAAGTGTAGCAATGGAATTAATAGAAAAGCAAATAGCAGAAATAAGTAAAAAAATGCATAATTCAGAAGAAAAATTAAATGTTAAATATCAAGAACTATTAAAAACAAGAGATAAAATTTATAAAAATAATGAAAATGAAATAGACAAAATAATAGAGGAGAGAAAAAAATAAAATGATTAATCCAAACTTAAGAGCAAAAGACAGAATATACAGTGAATTGCCAGAAAATTTAAAAACATTAATGAAACAATATATATTATCAGAAGATGAACACAATATAATTTTACAAGACATAAAAAAACAATCATATGCAAATAAAAAACCAGAAGCAAATCCTACTTTTTATATTGTAACAGGACAAACAGGAAGTGGAAAAAGTAATTTAACATCATATTTATATTCAAAAAATGAAAATATGGTAATTATAGATTCAGATAAATATAAAGCATATAGACCAGATAGCCAAGAAATATTAGATGATCATTTAGCAGAATATGCCTTTTTAACTGCACCAGACTCATATTTACATAGAGACGAAATGGTTGTAGATGCAATAAAATCAAAATATAATATTTTAATGGAATGTGCACCATCAGAAAAAGAAGGACTAGCTGTAAATACTGATATATTAAAAAGGATTGGATATAATGTAGAAATTCATGCACTAGGTGTAAGTACATTAAACAGTGTAATATCTGCACATGAAAGATATGAAGCATTATTAGAATTAAACGATAATGCCGCCAAACTTACAAGTATAGAAAGACATGATGACTCATATAACTCTTTAAATAAAATAATAAAAGAAGAACAAAGAAAAAAAGGAATAGAAATAAAAGTTTATAAAAGAGGAGAACAAAGACCATTTTTGCCAGAAAAAATATATGATTCAGAAGATACAATCAAAAGATATTCATGTGCATATGAGGCTTTATTGGAAGCACAATCTGGTGATTTGCAAAAAACACTACCAACATTTGAAAAAAGATACAATGTACTTGTAAATCAAATGGAAATTAGAAAAGCACCACAAAAACAAAAAGAACAATTAAATCAAATAAAACAAAGATATGAAAAAATAATTCAAAATGTAAAAGGAAGGGAATTATAAAATATGAAAATTACAATGTTAGGAACAGGACATGCAACTGTTACAAAATGCTACAATACATGTTTTACTATTAGTGAAAATGGAAAACATTTTTTAGTTGATGCTGGCGGAGGAAATGGAATATTAAAACAATTGGAAGATGCAAATATAAATACATCTGATATAACATCAATGTTTATTTCCCATACACATACAGACCATATAATGGGTGCAGTTTGGATAATAAGAGTAATTGGAAGAAAATATTTGGTTGAAGACTATGAAACACCATTTAATATTTATGGAAACAATGAAGTTATAGAAGCAATTAGAAAAATGTGTGAGGCAGTATTACCAGAAAAATGGAATAATTTGTTTGATAAAAAAATAATTTTAAATGTTGTTGATACAGGTGTAGAAACCAATATTTTAAATAAAAAGATAGAGTTTTTTGATATAAATGCTAAAAAAGTTAAACAAACAGGTTTTATGATGTGGATAAATGAAAATGATAAATTTACATTTATAGGTGATGAAACATGTTCAGAAACAACTAAAAAATATGTTAAAAATAGTAAATGGCTTTTTGCAGATGCATATATGGCGGGAAAAGAAGCGGAAGAATATGATCCGATACAAAGGCATCATCATAGTACTGTTAAGTTTGTTGCTGAATTGTGCATGGAACTTAATGTTGAAAATGTTATTATGTCACATACAGTTGATACAGATTTGAAAAATAGAAAAAAGGTATTTTCTGAAGATGCTTACAAATATTATAATGGAAATGTATTTGTTCCAGATGATTTGGAAGTTATAGAAATAAAATAAATGCTAACACTTTATTTTTTAGATTGTAAAATTGCAATCTTTTATTTATTTGATTTAGGATTATCAGTTAAACCTAAAATATAATCAGTAGAAGTATTATAAAATTTTGCCAAAATACCTAAATACTTAATAGGTAAATCTCTTTTTCCAGTTTTCAAATAAATGAATAAAAACAAGGAGAGGGAAAAAATGAAAGAAACAAAAGAACAAAAAGGAACAAGAGGTATTACATTAGTTGCACTTGTAATAACTATTATTATTTTATTGATATTGGCAGGAATAACAATATCATCATTGACAAATACAGGGTTATTTGAAAAAGCACAAGAAGTAAAAGAAAAGACACAAGCAGCAGAAGAAAATCAATCAAAAATATTAAATGAATATGAAAATGAATTAAATAGCATATATATCAGTAGCAGAAATAGGTTCAGAGAATACATCAACAGCTAGAAATTATTTAGATGGAGAATATGGAATAAAAAGTGGAAATATATATGGGTTAAGTAGTAGCTCAAAAGATAGTCATATGATGAAAAACAGTGAATGGGGAGCAGTAGCATATTTAGCACAAAGTAAATATGTATTAAATGGAACAAATATATATATATATATATATATAATAGAGCAAATATAGATACAGCAAGTACAGCAATAGCAATGATAACAATGGGTTTCACTTAGTGTTTGTTGCTCAATAGCACTTTTACAATTAAACTTTTTTAGCCTTCACAAGCCCTACAATATTTGTAGGGCTATTTTAAGATGTCCATAAAAGTTTTATACGCTATTGCAACTTTACATAATTTGACATTTTGATAAAAATATTGTATGATAAGAATGTAACATTTAGATAATCTTCTTAGAGACGGAAGAAATATTAACAAAATGACACTTAATAGCAGGAGGATAATATGGAATTAATTGATTTTGTAGACGAAATTAAAACTATTACTTTAGTAGATATTCTTAACTATCTAGAAAAACGGAAAGGACTTAAAACTCAAAATGAAGCTGCAGCAAAACTTGGTCTTTCCCCAGCTACATATTCTAACATGAAAAATAATAAAGTAATTAAACTTAACTTTGAAAAATGGAATAATATTATGTTTGATTATATGATATATCGCTGTAATGATTCATCAAAAATACCAGAACTTGGTGGACATGAAAGAACGTTAAATCCAAAGATTGATTGGGTAAACTATTTTTATGAATTAGAAAAACAACTGAGACAGATTGATAACGAAGAAATTAAAAAATGTTTAACAATGTTGAAAATTTATGAGGATGATGATACATATACAGTTTGGTATAAAGGGAAAGTATTTAATCCTATAGAAAAAACAGGTAGGACTCATATTATACATTTATCAAACATTCTGTTAGATTTTCTTTCACAGATAGAGATTATTTTAGAAAAAGAGAAAAATAATGAAATGATAAAGGAAGAATATGGTCAAAGATTCAAAATAGTAATGAAAGCATATGAGTGTACTATGAATTTAAAAAGTAATATGTTATGGTATTAGTTTTAAAAATGGTTTTATTTAAAAAAAGAGGTCACAATTGTGACTTCTTTTTTAAAAATTTTAATCTTAGGATGATATTTTTTAAGCTACATATTAACCTGGCAAAGATACGCCATCAATTGTGTACCGTTCCTTGGGGTGTAAGGAAACAACACAAACAGCTAACCGCTGATACTGTAAGAAAAGAAAAAAACACAATCTGCAAAAATGAACGTTTTTTATAAAAATAACGAAAAAATAATATAAAACATATGTGATTACTAAAATAAAGTGTTAGTTAATAGCACTTATTTTTTTATATATTCATTGTAATAATTTGGTATTTATGATAATATAAAACAAAATTAAGAAGTATAGAAAGAGGTAGATATGAAAACAATTAAGAGCATAGATTTATGGACAGAACAAAATGAAAACCATTATGAATGTTTTAAAGGGGCCTTTGTTGATGGATTTGAGAACAATAAAATTGCATTTGATGAATATAAAATAATAAAAAACTGTAATTGTATAATAACTGTTAATAATCCAAATATCAATATAAGTAATAAACACAATGCTATTGTTTTTTATAAAGACAAAAATCCTGTTAGATTAATGGTTATAAATAAAAATACAGATATTGATAAATGTATAAAAATAGCATTAACTCAATACTTTGAAAATGAAACACTACAAGTTTTATATGATAATTTACAAATCAAATCATCTATAATAGATATAAAAGAAACACCGATTTTTAATAATGCTGATTTTATTAAAGAAATTGATGTCGGTTCTTGTGATAGATGGAATCTTTTATATAATATGTTAAAAGGCAGCTATACAGAAAGCAATACGCAATATGGAAATTATCAAAGTGATAAATATGAGTTTATTCCAAATATTTTTATAAAATATGAATTAACAACAGATACAGAAAAATTTGAAATAGAACATAAATGTGCTTTTATAAATACTATAGAAACTAGAATAATTCCAATACAAGAAAATTCAAATTTGACCAAAAAAGAATAAGTTAAAAATATAAATATTTATAATATTTAAAAATATATTAGATAGGAGATTTTAATGGAAGAAGAATTTGCCAATAGAATTAATTTAAATACAGATTTAAGTAATATTTCAAAAATAATATGTAATAAATATAACTTAGGAGAATATATTTCAGATGCTGTTATTACAGTAGGATATGAAGATTTTAATTATACACTTGAAACTACTCAAGGAAAATATTGTGTGAAGGTGTTTAATAAAGAAAGAACAGATATAGAATGTGAAAAATATATTGAAAGAATTGAATTAGCTTCAAAACTTAATATTAATACTCCAAAATTATATAGAGTTGATGAAAAAAGTGAATGTAACATAAAACTTGAGAATATTAAATACAGATTGTGTGTATTTGATTACATAGATGGAAAAAGTTTCTATGATCTAGGCAAAATACCAAATCAAGATGAAATAAACGAAATAATAAGACAAATGGCTATAATACATAAAGCAGCATTACAATCAGATTTTATTTATGATAAGTGGGCTATTATAAATTTTGTAAAAGAATTTCAAAATAAAAAACAATATTTGAACGGAAATGATTACAAAAAATTAGAAGAACTATATAATAGATTTTTTCAGGTGGATATAGAAAAATTACCAAAAGCATTTGTTCATGGAGATATTATAAGTACAAATGTTATGAAAGATAAAAATAATAAATTATGGATTATAGATTTTGCAGTTTCTAATTATGTTCCTAGAATTATTGACTTAGCAGTAAGTTCTTGTAATTTATGTTTAGATGCAGAAAACAAAGAAAATACAAAGAAAAAAGTAAAAATGATTTTAGAAGAATATCAAAAATATAATAAATTAACAGATTATGAATTAGAACAATTTCCATTATTTTTTGATATTGCAAATGCAATGGGAATTTTACAAATTAGTCATTTGAATACCCTAGGAGAATTATCTGAAGAAGATAAATTTTGGTATGATGAAAGTGAAAAAGGGTTAGAATTTAGCAATGAAGAATTTTGGAAAGATATTTATGTAAAAAATGATGCGAAAGACAATTTATAAATTATGAGGTGAAATAATGAAAATATTAATAGCAGGATTTAAAGGAGATGATAACTCCGCAAAAATATTATTAGACCATATAAAAAAAATATGTAATGAAGATATTTTATATTTGGAAAATGATTTTGAAATAAGTAGTAAACAAATAGAAGAAAAATTATTAGAAAATTATGATAATGTTTTGATTTTTGGTCAAAAACCAAATACTACAAATATTTACTTTGAAAATAATGCTATCCTAGAAGGAAAAAAATTAGTAACAGATTACTATTATGGTGCTTTAAAAGAAAAGTTAGAACAACATGCTTACAAAGTAATGAGTTCATATGATGCTGGAAAATATTTATGTAACAATGTATTCTTTAGAGCATTAAATTTTAAACAAAAAAATAATATAAAATCAAAAATTGCTTTTATACATATTCCAACTATTGATAATATTGAAGATATGAATCGTTTATTAAGTTCTATAAAAGATTATATTGAAACTTTATGTGAGGAGGAAAAATAATATAAAACATATAATGATAACTACAACATTTGATAATAAAGAAGAAGCAAATAAGATAATTGAAATATTATTAGAAAGAAGATGGATATAAAGAATATTTAGATTGGATAGGAGAGGAAACAAAATAATGAAATTATATGTAATTAGACATGGTGAAACTGAAATGGGCAAAAATGAAATAATTGCTACTGAAGATGAACCGTTAAATGAATTTGGAATTCAGCAAGCCAAAAAAATTGGAGAAAATTTGAGAAAATTAGACATAGATGTAATTTACTGTTCTCCAATAGAACGAGCAAAACATACATTAGAACTATTTGATTTAGATAATGATATTCCTGTTATAATAGATGAAATAATAAAAGAAAGGAATATGGGAATATATGAAAAAGTTCCTTTTAAGGACCTAGATTGGGATATATTTTGGAATTACAATTCTGATATAAAATATCCAGAATTAGAAACAATGAAAAGTGTTTACGAAAGAATTAAAGATTTTATAGATAAAATAAAATTACAAGATAAAAATGTTTTAATAGTTACTCATGGCGGAGTATCAAGAGCAATATATTGGTATTTTAATGGAATACCTGAAAATGGTAATTCATCAAACATTAATGAAAATTGTAAAATATATGAATATGAATCACTATAGATTTATAGTAATTGACAACAAAGAAATATATAACGATTTACTTAAGAAATTAGGAGGTAATGATGAAATTAGGTGATGTAGATTTAAATAATATTAAAGTTAGTATTTTTGATTTTGATGAAACATTAGCAATTCATAAAGATAAAAATTTTACAAAACATCGTAGTGAAAGTGAGGAAAGTTTTACAAATTGGTATTATAATGCTTATAAAAATCCAAACAAATTTTATGATGAAATAGAACCTTGTACAAAATCAGAAATATTGTATAATATTATTAATAATTTAAGAAATAAAAAAATTAAAATGTATTGCCTATCTGGAATGAAATTTTCATTTCATTTAAAAGCAAAGCAAACATTTATAGATAAATATTATGGTAATGATATTGAAGTTATATCAACTTCAGAACAAGAACTAAAACTTAAAGGCATAAGAGTACTTGCAAAACTTAATAATTGTAAATTAAATGAGATTTTATTTGTAGATGATAATTTAGATGTTATTGCATTATTAGAAAAAAATGGCGTAAAAGCAATACATGTTGATAATATAAGTTAGGAGAATGAAAATGAATACATCAGATTCATAGTAATTGATAATAAAGAACTATATCATTGTGGAGCATCACTTAAAGATTTAGGAAAGAAATGTTTTGCAATTTCTAAAATAGAAGATGCTGAATATATTAAAAAACTTTGTGAAATATAGTGGCAGAAAATCGAACTACTCAAAAAATTAGAGTAGTTCAAATAGCTTTTAAAAGTCTTATCGTTCATATAAAATTTCATTCCTTTCTCACTTCATTCAGAGGTCGCAGTTCGCGACTTCAAAACTTTTCAGATATCTATATTTGGTCTATACCTCTCAAGCCACATATTAACCTGGCATAGATAAGCCATCAATTGTGGACCAGTCCTCGGGTGTCAAAAAATAACACGAACAGATAAACATTGATACTGTAAGAAAAGAAGAAAAAATACAATCTGCAAAAATAAGCTTTTTTTATAAAAATAGCGAAAAAATAATATAAAATAAGTGATTACTAAAATAAAAAGATAATAATGCAAATTCTGAATATTAATTTAATAAATAGATATAATAATCACTTCGCAAAAATAAAAATATTTATTTTTTGCGAAATGATTGCTATAATATATTTGAGGTGAATAACTATTATGAAATTAATAAAGAGAGAATAACATTATTTATAGGTAAAACATATGAAATACAAGTGTATCCATTTTCTTTTAAAGAATTTATGAAATACTTTAATTATGAGAATGCACAAGATGCTTTTGAAAAATATATTCTTGAAGGAGGAATGGCAGATTCATATATTTATAAAGATGTAAATAAGAAGATATGATATTCAAGGGAAAAGATACTTGTCATCTGTGGATAAATATTATTTGGTAGATCAAACTTTTAAATATGCAAAACTTGGAACTAAAAATATGATTTAGCCAATTGGCTTTTAAAATAAGTGTTAGTTAATAGCACTTTATTTTTTGCACATTTATTGTAATAATTTTATATTTATGATAATATAAAACAAGATTTGAAATATTGAATAAATATAGGAGAAAAACATGAATGATGATATGAAAATGATTCTTTTTTCTGATTTACATTATTTAGATGATAACCATAAAGAAAAAACAAATCGTAAATTAACTAAATTGGCTATACCTGTAATTGAAAAATTAATTTATGAAATTAACCAAAAAATAGAACCTGATATATGTGTAAATTTAGGTGATTTAATTGAAGATACAGAAGACTACAAACAAGATATTATGAATTATGATTTTGCATATACAAAATTAAAAGAAATAAAATATCCATTGTATTTTGTTGTTGGTAATCATGATTTAAGGTCTTTAAATAATGAAAATGAACTACTAGAAATATTAAATTACGATAACTTAACATTTTCAATAGATGTAAATAATTATCACTTAGTATTTTTGGGACTTAACATAAATAACAACCTAGAAAATAATGATGGAGGAATTAATAGAACAAATACTATTTCTGAAAAAGACCTTAAATGGTTGAAAAATGATTTAAATAATACAAAATTACCAATACTTATGTTTTGTCATTATGGCATTGCAGAAGATAATATGAATGGAAATTGGTGGTTTTCAAAAGATAGTGAAAGAGCCTTATTAAAAAATAGAAAACAAATAAAAGAAATAATAAAAAAACATAATGTTTTAGCAATTTTTTCTGGACATCAGCATTGGACAAAGAAAATAAACGAAGATAATTTAGATTATTATATTATAGGTTCTCTTACAGAAGACATCAATAATAATGGTATTCCAGATGCAGTATATTATGTGGTATCTCTAAATGATGATAATATAGATGTTAAGGAACAACACATTAAACTTTAAAGAAGAGGAATAAATATATGAACGAAAAATTTAACTTTATAGATGCAGTAAAAACTTTATTTAAATATTCAAAAAATAATAAAAAACTTTATATAAAATCAGTAGTATTTATGATTTTATTTACAGTATCAGAAATGCTATATAAGACATTCATATCTAAATTTTTAGCAAATATGGTAAATAAAGAGTTTGAAATAGCATTTAATTTAATAATACTATGTGCGCTTTTTAGAATATTTGGAATAACCTTTTGTCATAATCAATACAGAAAATGTGGAATTATTGCTGGAGAAAAAATTAGTGCAAATTTGCAGGAAAAATTATACAAAAAAATAATGATATTATCTTCAAAAGGATTTAAAAACATAGGAACAGGAAAAATCTTAACCATTATAAAATCATGTGAAAGCAATATGGTTAAGATTATAGACAGTTTATTACAAGAATCAGCATATGTTTTTAGTTCTTTTGTAATGCTAATTGTTATTTATATCATTGACTATAAACTTGCACTTGGTATTACATTAATATGTGGTATTAGTTTATATTTGTTTAAATTTGAATTATCAAAATCAAAAAAATCATTAAATGACGAATATAAAACGACAGACGAATATACTAAACTTATTTATGAAACAAGCAAAGGGATAAATGATATAAAGGCATTGAATTTTGAAGAAAAATGCAATAATATATTTTACAATAATATCGAAAACTTAAAAAAAACAAGAACTCATCGAAGATTATTGGGAAAAACGATTAATACTTCTAAATGGACAGTCAGAACAATAATAGAATCTTTACTATTAATGTATATACTTAAGATGATTCAATTAAATGTTTATTCAACAGAACTTGCTATGTTACTTGTAACATATATGGACAATATAATAGATGATGTATTTCATAGAATAATTGAACATGATTTTGAAATTGCTGAATTCACAGCCAATATAAAAAGAGTTAAGGGTATACTAGAAAGTGATGATACAGAAAAATTTGGAGAAGAAAATTACCAAATAAAAGGACAAATAGATATCGAAAATTTATCATTTAAGTATGATACTTCAAAAAATGATGTTTTAAGAAATATAAACATTTCAATAAAACCGCATACGCAAAATGCAATTGTTGGACTTAGTGGAGTGGGGAAAACAACGATATTTAAATTGTTAACTAAAGAATTAACGGATTATACAGGAAAAATTGAATTTGATGGAATTGAAATTAATAAGTTAAATAAAGAAAGTTTTAGAAAATCAATTTCAATTGTAAATCAAGAACCTATTTTATTTAATATGTCTATAAAGGAAAATTTATTAATGGCAAATGAAAGTGCAACAGACAAAGAAATTATAGATGCTTGTAAATTAGCCAATATAGATTTATACATAGAAGAACTGCCAAATAAATACAATGAAATAATTACAGAAAATAGTACAAATTTTTCAGTTGGTCAAAAGCAAAGATTAGCTATTGCAAGGGCAATTTTAAGAGATACACCTATAATTTTGTTTGATGAGGCAACATCTGCACTAGATAATTATAGTAAAAATAAAATAAAAGAAACAATGAAAGAGTTGGCACAAAATAAAACTATAATAATAATTTCACATACTCTAGATTTAGTGAAAGATTGTGATAATATAATTTATATCGAAGATGGACAAATACTGGAAGGTGGAAATCATAATACTTTAATTGAGGAAAAAGGTAAATATTATGAATTAATAAATAACAGCATTTAATAAATGAAAGAAGATAGCTGGATATTGTATTTGCAATAAAGTAAACAATTGTAACAAATAAAAGGTTGCAATTAGCGACCTTTTATTTATAATTCAATTTTAGGCTGATATTTCTCAAGCCACATATTAACCTGGCATAGATAAGCCATCAATTGTGGACCAGTCATAAGTTGACCAAACCATGGACGAGAAAAAGCAGAACCATCAGTATTCAAAATCTCCAAAATATAATCACGATTAAGAAGATTATTAATAGGAGCATTCTTATCCTTCATAATATCAGAAAGCATAATTTTAACTTTAGCCAAATAAGAAGGATTATGAGTTTTAGGATAAGGAGACTTTTTTCTATCAACAATTTCATCAGGCAAGAAATCCTTACAAATATATCTAAGTAACCCTTTTTCACGACCGTTCAAAGCCTTAATCTCCCAAGGAATATTCCAAACATATTGAGCCAAACGATAATCACAAAAAGGAACACGAAGCTCAAAACCGTTGTACATAGCCATTCTATCAGAACGATCCAAAAGGGTTTGCATAAACCAATTTAATGTAAGATGCGAAATCTTTCTTTTTTCAGCAGTTTCAAGAGAATCAGAATCTAGAATTTTAACTTCAGATAAACTCTCATTATATCTGTAATCAATATAACTTTTTAAATTAACCTTCTGACCAATAGTAGGATTTAAAAGTCTTTGCCTTTCATCAATAGCGATAGACCAAGGAAAAGTACCACTATTTAATGCATCTTCACGGAAAAACCAAGGATAACCACCAAAAATTTCATCAGCGCATTCACCAGTTAAAGAAACAGTCATCTCCTTTTTGACATTTTTACAAAACAATAACAAAGAAGAATCAATATCAGCCATTCCAGGCATATCACGAGCAACCATAGCATCTTCTAAATATTCTGCAAGTTCAGGAGTATCAATAACAATTTGATGATGATTTGTGTGTAAATCTCTGTTCATCAAATTTATATAATAATTATCTGAATTAGGTTGAAAATCACTTTTAACAAAGTTTTTATCATTATCTACATAATCAATAGAATAAGTATCTAAAGGTGGTAAACCATTAGCCTTACAATAATCAGAAGCAAATTTTGTAATAATACTTGAATCTAAACCACCAGAAAGAAATGTGCATAAGGGTACATCAGAAACGAGCTGTCTAGTAATAGCATCATTCAATAAAAATTTTACTTTTTGACAAGTAGTTCCAAAACTATCTGTATGTTTTTCAGATTTTAATTTCCAATATCTTTCAATATGCAAACCATAACTATTAAAAGTAGCACAATGAGCAGGTTTTAACTCATAAATATCTTTAAAAACAGTAGTACCAGGTGTATGTGCTGGTCCAATACCAAACAATTCACAAATGCCCTGATTATCCAAAACCTTTTCAACCCCAGGATACTCAAACAAAGCTTTAATTTCAGAACCAAAAATTATACTACCATTTTTAATAGTATAGAATAAAGGCTTTACACCAAAATGATCACGAGCCATAAAAAGTTCTTTTTTTCTACTATTCCAAATAGCAAATGCAAAAATTCCGTTAAGATGATGAACAACATCATTTCCATAATATATATAAGATTTTAATAAAACTTCAGTATCACAATGACCTTTAAAAGCAAAATTATTTTTAATCAAAGTTTCCTTAAGTTCTTTAGTATTGTAAATTTGTCCATTATATACAATTACATATTCACCATAAGAATATTTTTCAATCATAGGTTGTTTACCACCGCTCAGGGTCAATAACTATCAAACGTTTATGACCTAAAGCTATATTTTTATCTATGTAATACCCATCTTCATCTGGACCTCTTTTTGACAAAGTAGAATTCATATTTAAAAGAATATTTTTTTGAGAAGAGACATCATTTTTAAAATCAGCAAAACCAACAAAACCGCACATAAGAATAAAAACCTCCTAAAATTAATATTTTCATAATTATAGTATATGCAATTTTTCTTAAAAGTTGCTTTTAAAAAAATAATGTGATAAACTAAATGTGTAGTAAGAGGAGATGAAAAAAGATGTACTTAAAAAGCATAATAGGACATTTTAAAGTAATAACAAAACATAGATGGGTAGTATTTAAATTATGTTGCAAGGTTGGTCAACCATGGAGAGGATTAGTTCATGACCTTTCAAAATATTCACCAACAGAATTTTGGGAAGGTGTAAAATATTTTAATGGAAAACATTCACCAATAACAGATTGCAAAAAAGCAGAAGGATATTCTAAAGCATGGCTACACCATAAAGGTAGAAATAAACATCATACAGATTATTGGGTAGATTTAAGTGCACCTGACAAAACACCTATAATTCCATATCCATATGTTGCAGAAATGATTTGCGATAAATTAGCAGCAGGAATAATTTATAAAGGAAAAGAATGGACAAAAGAATATGAATTACAATATTGGTTAAATGAAAGAGATAAAACACTTGTAAATGACCAAGTAGAAGCATTAATAACTGAAGTATTTACACAAGTAAGTGAAGTACGGAATAGATAAAACATTAACAAAAGCAAATGTAAAAAAATTATATAAAAAATATTGTATAGATTACAATAAAAATAGCGAAAAAATTGATGTAGGTTAAAAATTAAGACAGAAAACAGTTGACAAAACAAAAAAATACTTGTATAATTTTATAGTGCAAATAAAACGATAAAATTTCAAATAGATATAAACAAATATATCTTTAAGCAAGGGGGGAATAGAAATGGCACAACCAAAAAGAAGATGGTCAAAAGCAAGAACACATGCAAAAAGATCAACATGGAAAAAAGAAGAACCAAAATTTGCTACATGCCCAAATTGTCATGAACCTGTAATGCCACACAGAGTTTGCTCAAATTGTGGATATTATGATGGAAAACAAGTAGTAGCAAAAAAAGAAACTGAAAACGCATAAGTATTTCAATAGCACTAAGGTGCTATTTTTTCTTTTTATAATTATAAGAAAATTCTTCGAGTTTACATATAATATAAATACGTTGAACAGAAATTTTCAAAGCAATTTTGTTCTATATTAGGTAAAAATATATGCAATGTAGCATATATTTTTTTGGACTTTTATTGACATTTATAATTGATAATTGTAAAATATAAAATGATACAGGAACAACCTGCAAAAATGCAAAAGAAGGAGGATATTTAAATAAAGTGTACTAAAGATAGTATTTTTAAGACATACTATAAATATGAAAAAATTAAAATACAAGGGAGGAAAATTATATAATGTTAAGTAAAAAAATTAAAACTAATAATGGTATAACACTTGTTGCCCTAGTAATTACAATTATTATATTGTTAATTTTGGCGACTATATCAATACAATCGTTAACAAATACAGGATTATTTAAAAAAGCAAATGAAGCAAAAGAAAAGACACAAAATGCAGCAGAAAATCAAGCTATAACCTTAAATGAATATGAAGATGAGTTAAATAAATATATTTCGGGAACATCTAAAGTTGAAACAGATTGGACAGGAAAAGTAAATAAACCAAAATTAATGACAGGAA
>ERZ824473.2094-NODE-2094-length-25040-cov-8.445547_pt1 | contig 25040 bp, 21 predicted proteins | sample MGYA00519874_ERZ824473 | MGnify/ENA primary metagenome ERZ824473 (study PRJEB31778, sample SAMEA3449151) | human gut metagenome | biome: human gut; feature: human-associated habitat; material: faeces | place: United Kingdom | collected 2010/2012 ... | reverse complement strand
GCCTTGGTTGTTGTAGTTGTAGCTGCTGTTGTCGTTGTCGTAGTCGCCTTGGTTGTTGTAGTTGTAGCTGCTGTTGTCGTTGTCGTAGTCGCTTCGGTTGTTGTCGTAGTTGCCTCAGTTGTGGTGGTAGTAGCTTCCGTTGTAGTCGTTGTTGTTTCAGCCTCAGTTGTAGTAACTGCTTCTGTGGTCGTTGTTTCAGCTTCAGTCGTAGTCGTCGTGGTAGCTGCTTCCGTAGTAGTTGTATCAGTTGTTGTGGTTGTGGCACTGGTAACGGCTTCTTCCTTATCTCGCAGTACAATGCTGTTTCCACCAATTTGATTATCGGTTTCTTCATAATTGTCTGCATCCTGATCGGTAATGGATACATGCTTTACCACGCCATTTTCAATGGTAAATTCGATATCAGTTGCAACCTCATAGCCATTCGGTGCTGCCACTTCATGCAGAACATACGTACCATCCGGCAGCTTGCTAATGGTAACAGCTTCTTCGCCACTTGTCCAGCTAATGGACAGATTGTCGCTTGCTACTGTTACTCGATCTGGAACAGTAATACCTTCCAGTGTTTTGCCAGCTTCAGCTGCTTCTTTCAAAGTCAACGTCAGTTCTGCTCCCGGCAGTTCATCACTTCCAGCTACTGCCTTCTTGCTGATATCCAATGTTGCAACCGTGTCATTTACAAAAATGGCATTCTTTTCAAAGGAAAATTCATCTGATGTCAAATCATCCGTTTTCTCCACCTTGCCATCCTTGATCGTAAATTCAAAGGTAGATTTTACCAATGTGTAGCCATCTGGTGCAACTGTTTCTTCCAAGGTATAGGTTCCATCCGGCAAGTTTTTCAGTGCGGCAGGTGTTTCTCCAGATTCCCAAATAATGGTGCTCTTATCCTGAGAAGGACCAGCCGGTACTGTTGCGCCACCGGAAATCACTACATTGCTCAGATCCAAACCATCTTTTCCAGTCAGCTTTAGCATCGCACCTGCAACCTCTTCGCTGCCAACTGCATCCCGTTTGCTGATCTGGATGACATTTTCCTCTTCTTCCACCTGATTCTGGAATTGAATGGTGTTATCACCCTTTAAGCTGATTACTGGTTCTGTTGGTTCTTCTGTTACTGGCTTCTCACCGATCAGCGTTGTTCCAGCAGAAAATGTGCCACATAATGCATTGATATTCTGCCAAGAACGATCTTGCGTTGTGATATTTGCCGATCCATCGCCAGAAGCAGTTACTTCAATTCCAGTAACATCGCTGGTAGAAGCACTACCCAAATCCAACTGTGTCCAATCGTAATTTCCACCACTTGATATAGAAGCGGTACTTGTTGATCCGTCTGCATGATAAATAACAATCGATTCTACTGTAATTGCACTTTCATCGTAGTTGGTTAATGCAATTTGACTAATCTCATAAGATGTCGGCTGTACAACCGGAAGGACATACGGTACTGTAAGGGTGCCATCTTCATTCACCTTAAAGTACTGCTTATCCGATACCAGCGTTGCACCACTTGGTGCTTCTGTCTCTACCAGATAGTAAACTCCAGGCTTTAAAGTACCTGCCTTTGTCGCATAAGCTGCATCTACTACCTTGCCAATTTCAATCAGATTTCCATCCTGCCGATCCAATGAAACATTGGAAGCAATTTTGGTGCCATCCTGTGCATAGATCTCCACAACTGCACCATTCAGATTGGTTTGATACTGGTCAACCTTTTCCAATTTTACCAATGCGCCGACTTCCTCGTTTTCAAATGTCATAGCATCAATGGTCGGCATCACCAATGCATTGCTTGCATCATAATAATATGTTTTGTCATTCAGTGTAAAGCTGCCCGATTTTGTGACATCGATTCCTTCTACCGCAGCATCATTTTCAGTTGTAACAGAGGATGCCTTTCCAGCTGTGTACAAAACATGGAACAGCACATCATCGTTTCCATCCTGAATCAAAATCGTACGATCGGTAATATTTCCATCTGCATCATATTGATCCTTAATGGAGTCAATTACAAACTGCTGGTTATAGTTCTCTTCTCCTGTTACAGTAAGAGAAACAGAAATAGCAGTCGGTACGCCATTGCTGTCTACGTCTGTAATTGTTTCTGTAACTGCTAATTGATAGGTTTTATCAGTCTTTTTATAACCAGAAGGAGCGGATTTTTCTTTTAAAGTATAAGTAGAGGAAATCACTCTAGAGGATTCTTCTGTATAATCTGTATCACCAGAAAAATCAATCTTAGTTGGAACATCTAAGTAATCTATATTTCCTGTACTCTTCAAACCAGATACACTGTTATTCGTTGCAGAATCCACCAATTCAAATGTTGCACCGGCTAATCCACTTTGATCCATATCAAATTTTTGAACCGGAACAGGATATCCAAGGCTTGCTTTGATCATATCAATGCTGCCCTGATACGGTCTGTAACCAAATTCCAAACCGCCTGTAAAGGACTTTGCAATCAAGGCACCGGATAAGTGACCATTACAAGCATCATCAGAAGATGCATCTGCATTTGGTGCTAAGATTGTACCATTGAAGTTTGCATCAATATAAACAGTAGAAGCATTTGGGAAATTATATAAAATACGCTCAGAATTGACATTGTTATTGCTCTTATGTCCAAGTTCTGGTTGGTTAGAGATGATTTCACCATTGATAGTCGTCTGTACTTTATTAACATTTCCCTTAATGGAAATTGAAGCATCATCACAAGATACAACTACAAATGCACCTTCTGGAATGTCAATGTAATTGATAGCATCTACTGCTTCATTCCAATTCTCTACATTAAAATAAACAACTTTTGCACTGCTGTCGTTACAGGTCAAATTCAATGTATTACCATCCCATTCCGCAGTGCCATTTACTTTTTGTTTTTCCAGCTTTTGTGTAGTAGCGTTCAGTTTTGCAAATTCTGCATCAAAGTCAATCAAATCTGCTTTAAAAATATAATCTTCATTGTAGGCATTGTCCCACAAGTAAGAACATTTATCCAGGTCAAATTCCTGACCAACTGCAAAAATCTTATAGGGTTCTCCAGTCGTATTTGATTTTACATTTAAATTTTTAAAACGATCCCCCGCCATAATAAAATGCGCGGCATTTTTATAATAGATGCTCTGTCCATTGATATTGGTTAATTTTTCAAGCGGTGTACCGGTCGCAAAATCACCAGATCCAATTTGATAATTCCATCCATTTTCAAATGCGAAATTACCGCCGATTGCAACACGTCCCTCCGCATCTGCATTTTTTACGGTAAAATCATCATGTAAGAACACACAAAATTGACTGGCAATGCCAATTAAATAGGTTCGATCTGCATTGGAGATAACATCACTGGCATTGGATGCACCCTCCGCCAAAATATTTCCTTCTCCTGCGAGTAACTCCACATCTGTGGTAGGTTTACCAGACAAACTGGTCAAGTCTGTTGCTGAAACAGTTGTTGTCATAGAAGGAACAGCAACTGTAAGCAGCGTCATGATTGATGTCAATGCGCTCATGAGCCGCATCTTGAGAGAAGAGGTTCGAGATGAGACATTTTTCATAAATCAAAACTCCTTTCTAATCCTTATATTTCAGGCAAAATAAATGAACAGAATATGCCTCTAATGCAATTATAATACGAATTTCTTCAAATGTCAATAGAACGTGCACGGAAAAATGTTCCAAAACAAAAAAAGATGCTTTTTTGAAAAAAGCATCTCATTTTTGTGCAAATACAATAGAAATTTGTTATATTTTAATAAAAATATATACATTATTTTATTTAATTTCCAATTCCACTTTTTTGTTTTTCTGAAGACAGTATGCGATCCAAATTGGTTTGATCAGGAAGCCTGCTCAAACTGACTATTATACAACTCCGCATAAAAGCCGCCCTTTGCCAACAGCTCTTCATGTTTTCCGCTTTCGATAATATCGCCGTCTTTCATGACCAAAATCAAATCTGCATTTTTAATCGTAGACAGTCGGTGCGCAATTACAAATGAAGTACGTCCCTTCATCAACTGATCCATTGCCGTTTGGATTTGCAGTTCCGTACGAGTATCCACAGAACTAGTGGCTTCATCCAAAATCAACATCGGCTTATCTGCAATCATTGCTCTAGCAATGGTAAGCTGCTGCTTCTGCCCCTGAGAAAGATTCACCTGATCATTCAAAACCGTATCATAACCATGCGGCAAAGTGCGAATGAAATGATCCAATCCCACCGCTTTACAAGCGGCCTGCATGTTCTCATCGGATACCCCTTCCGAACAATAAACCAAATTTTCCCGCACCGTTCCTTCAAAAAGCCAGGTATCTTGCAGAACCATGCAGAATTGTGCATGTACCTCTTCCCGCTTAACTGTATTAGTCGGGATGCCGTCAATTTTAATCTTACCGGACTGAATCTCATGGAATCGCATCAAAAGATTGACCATTGTGGTTTTTCCTGCTCCAGTTGGGCCAACAATAGCGATTTTCTGTCCCGGTTTTGCAACGGCAGAAAAATCATGAATGATAATTCGATCCGAATCTTCATAGCCGAACCGCACATGTTCAAATTCAACCAAACCCTTTGCTCTGCCGAGTGTTGCTGTCTTTTTCTGCTCATCTTCCATTTCTTCTGCGTGCAGAAATTCGAAAACTCGCTCCCCGGCTGCGGCAGCAGATTGCAGGGACTGCATAGCCTGTGCAATCTGAGAAAGTGGCTGCGTAAAATATCGAATATACATCATAAAAGCAACAATGACACCAAAGGAAATGGAACCATGCATAGTCAAGGCGGCGCCTACGACACAAACTGCAACATACCCCAAATTTCCAATAAAAATCATCAGCGGCATCATTAAACCGGAAAGGCATTGTGCCTTAAATCCGCTGTCCCGCAAAGCATGATTCATCTGATTAAAAGTTTTCTTTGCATCGGCTTCCCCGTTGTACGCTTTCACAACGGTATGTCCTGTATAGATTTCCTCAATGTGTCCATTGACTGCACCCAAATTCTCCTGCTGACGGAGAAAGTAACGCTGTGACCGTCCCATAATCAGCATCATCAAAACAAATCCGATCAATGTTGCACCAATTGCTGTTGCAGTCATCACAACATTGGTTACCAACATCATGACCAGAGAACCCAACAGCAGTGTAACAGCTGAAACAAGTGTTCCGATGCTCATATTCATGGATTGCCCGATGGTGTCCACATCATTCGTTACACGGGAAAGCACATCACCGGTTGAAGTCTGATTATAGTACCACATCGGCAGCCGATTGATCTTTCTGGAAATATCACTGCGCAAATTTTTGCTGATTTTCTGCGTAACCGTTGCCATAATCCAGCCTTGTATCGTGGACAGAATGGCACTGATTGCATACAGAATTGCCAGCAGAATGCCGATTTTTGCAATTGCATGCAAATCAATTCCTGTCATAATTCCGTCCTGAATCAAATCCGTCAGATCCGACAAACGATCCGGCCCAATCAGCGTCAGAATGGTTCCAACCATGGCACAGCCCAACGCAAAGCCAATAACTGGCCATTCTTTCTTACAATAGCGCAGAAGATTCATCCAAGCACCTTTGAAATCTTTGGAACGATCTGCCGAGCCACCCATTCCAGGGCCGCCTTTTCTGCCATGCATTTGACGTTGTTTCTGTCCCATTATGCCAATTCCTCCTTTGAAAGCTGTGAATAGGCAATTTGCTGATAAACGGTGCAGGTTTGCATCAGTTCTTCATGCGTTCCCATTCCGGCGATTTTTCCCTCTTCCAAAACGATAATCTGATCGGCATCCCGAATGGTTCCAATTCGCTGTGCAACAATCAGTTTGGTTGCGCTGGCACAATCCTTTTTCAAGGTCTCTCGCAAAATACGGTCAGTCTTATAGTCCAGGGCAGAAAAGGAATCATCAAAAATGAAAATTTCCGGCTGCCGGCAAATGGCACGTGCAATGGACAAGCGCTGCTTCTGTCCGCCGGATAAGTTGGCGCCGCCCTGCGCAACATATCCATGATAGGTGTCTGTCATGTTGGTGACAAACTCCTCTGCCTGTGCCGTCCGAACTGCCTGCTCAATTTGTTCCTGCTGCGGTGCGTCTGCACCGTTTTCTCCATATGCCACATTGGAAGCAACAGTTCCGCTGAATAAAATTGCCTTTTGTGAAACATATCCAATTTTATTATGCAGCGCATATTGGGTATACGACTTGACATTCATGCCGTCTACCAGGACTTCTCCTTCTGTTGCATCATAGAATCGCGGCACCAAATTCACTACAGTACTCTTTCCGCATCCGGTGGAACCGATCAATGCAATGGTCTGTCCGGGTTCCGCAGTAAAAGTAATATTTTTTAGGACATCTTCCTCCGCATCCGGATACCGGAAGCTGACATTACGGAATTCAATTTTTCCCTTGCAGGGCTGTGTGGAATCCGTCTGCGTTCCGTCCAGAATCGCCGGTTTTGTTTGCAGTACTTCCAGAATTCGCTTTGCAGCAACGGAAGCACGTGGCAGCAAAACAAAAATCATTACCATCATAATAAAGGACATGATAACCTGAATGGCATAGGAGGAAAACACGACCATATCCGAAAACAGCTGGAACTTTTCTTCTGCCTGCGCCCGATCAATCAAATAGGCTCCCATCCAATAGATGGACAGTGCAAGGGTACTGTTAATCAGCTGAATGCCCGGCATCAAAAATGCCATTACTCGATTGGCAAAAAGGTTGGTGGCAGTCAGCGTTCCGTTGGCACCTTCAAATTTCTGTTCCTGATATGCTTCTGCATTATATGCACGCACGACACGCAGTCCCGTCAGATTTTCCCGGGTCACACGGTTCAGGTCATCGGTCAAAGCCTGCAACTTCTTGTATCGCGGCATGGCAAGCACCATGCAGATACTAACCAGAATCAACAGCACCACAACTGCCATCCCTGTCGAAAACGTCCACTGCCAGTTCTTATTGGCAATCTTTAAAATTGCCCAAACTGCCATAATGGGCGCTTTGATCATAACCTGTAAGCCCATCACAATCAGCATCTGCACTTGGGTCACATCGTTGGTGGAACGGGTAATCAAACTAGCTGTAGAAAATCCGCCGATTTCCTCCATTGAGAACGACTGCACCTTATCGAACAGCTGCTCTCGAAGCGAGGCGGAAAAGTTTGCTGCAATCTTAGCTGCCAGGACAGCCACTACAACAGAAGATGCCAGGCTGCCGACTGCACAAGCAAGCATCTTGCCTCCTGCGGTCAGGATCTCCTGCATCTTGCTGCCTTCTGTTTGTACAAGCATGGTAATCTTAGACATGTAATCCGGCATTGTCAGATCCAGCCAAACCTGCATTACAACAAAAACAAGGCTAATACAGGCAAACAACCAGTCTTTTTTGGTTAAATTGCGAAGTAATTTGATCACGGTATCACGACTCCTTTCATTCTATTCTTCCATTTCAATCAGAATGATTCTCACATTATACCACCCTATCCGGAATTTGTCAATTTTCTAAATTTTGATTCGGCAAAAAAATGGCGCACCCGTCTTTTTTCGACGAGTACGCCTACTGGCTCTTCCTGGTTTCCATGTTGGAGGAACGTGACTCCGAACCATCACGTTTTCTGGATTTTTCATTATGTATCTGTATGTGCGTTACATGGTACCCATTCCAAGCCAAAACGAAAATAAAATCAATCAGGAGCAAGAATTCCAATATACGGATTTCCTTCTAAAAAAGGCAGTTCCTCACAACCCTAGCTGTGATTTTCATGAATTACAGACCAAATTCCCTTTGAGATCTGCAGCCCAATTGAAACATACCAAACCATCCGCACGCCTGTCAGCAGACAGTCCTTTTTAGGTGCTCCTATAATATATATGTCAGAAACCGCAAAATATTACACTTTTCAGTTGTAAACAATTTGTAAACAAAAGAAATTCCCTTTGATTTATATAAAATTCACTATCCCCTTGCGCATATTACGCATAATAAACAATGGAAAAGCCAACTTCTGGCCGACTAACTCCATTCACTGTCCCAGTTGCCACATAACGGCACCGATAGGTTCCGCCAGACGGCATGCTACAATAATAAGTATGGGTAATACTCCTTACACCAGTATAGGTCTTTCCTGGATCACCAGTATTATAGTCATACCAATTTCCATTGGCATCTTGTTTTTGCAGTATTGTGCGAATGGTCACGGTTCCAGTACCTGTTAATACAACAGAACATTGAATAGAACCCGAATGGATATTTCCATAACAGTTTCTGAAAACATCAGATGACCATGGCACTACACTAGTTACTCCATCTGTGATTTCTGTATCCACCGCTGCATTTACCAGCAACTGCATCGCTGGAAAATTGCATACGGAACAAAACGACATGAATGCTGCTAAACAAATTGCAACTTGTTTGTATTTTTTCATGATTTTTCACCTCAAAAGTTATTCAAAAGAAAATACGATTTCTTTGATGTCACCAGCCTGCTTCGGCAACCCAATATAATAAAATTTATCAAATTCTTTATCTGGAACTGTCCACATTGCGATATTTTCATCTATATTTGTTGCAAAGCAATAGGAAATCCCATTTTTTGTTACATATTGTTGAGAGCCATAATCATACTCAATACGTGCATTCATTCCAGATAATTTCGGATTATACTGCGTCATATCAATATCGAAAAATCCATCCTGATTCTCGTAAGCCACAAAGGCTCTAATAGAACCAGATGTGCGGGCAACCATAGCATCCTGTAATGTATATCCATCCGGAATGACGGTTGGCAGTTGTATGGTTGGATATCGTTCCCTTAATGCTTCTACGCTTTCAAAATGTTCCTCTTGGTATAAATCCGGAATGGTCTCGCTTCCATCCAGCGTATAGCCCGGATCCACTTCCGGCTGATGATGTTCCTTCCAAAGAGAATGACACTTTGCGGCAACTGGAACGACTAGTACCAAACAGCCTGCCAGTCCAATGACAACACGTGCCATGGAAAGCCGCCATGCTCTTTTTTCCTTTTTGGTTTCTGTTTTACTTTTGTGCATGGCGTAAAACAGTTCTATGTACCGATCCAAAAGCTGCTGTGCCTCTGGGTCATTCCGCTTTGCAAGAAGTTCTTGTATCAAGCGGTATTGCTCGTCCTTTGTCAGCTCCTGGAATGCTGTACAACGCTGCTGAAGTTCGATCTCCTGCATGAGAATCCATCATCGCCTTTCTGGATGGGGTTATTGAAAAGAAAATACGATTTCTTTGATGTCACCAGCCTGCTTCGGCAAGCCAATATAATAAAATTTATCAAATTCTTTATCTGGAACCGTCCACATTGCGATATTGTCATCTATATTTGTTGCAAAGCAGTAGGAAATTCCATTTTCTGTTACATATTGCTGAGAACCTTCATCATACTCAATATATGCGTTTGTTCCAAATAATTTCGGATTATACTGCATCATATCGATGTTAAAAATTTCATCTTGATTCCAATAAATTACATGAACATCAATAGATCCTGATGTACGAGCAACCATAGCATCCTGTAATGTATATCCATCTGGAATAAAAGTTGGCAGTTGTATAGTTGGGTATCGTTCCCTTAATGCTTCTACGCTTTCAAAATGTTCCTCTTGGTATAAATCCGGAATGGTCTCGCTTCCATCCAGCGTATAGCCCGGATCTACCGGGTGCTGCTCCTGCTGCCACATCGTATAATACTTGGAAAATACCGGGACAGAGAGTACGGTACAGCCAGCTAAGCCAATTCCCACACTCAGCAGCAAGGCGATCCGTCTGCCGCGTCTGCGGAAAAATGACTCTTGATAGCCATGCGCCCGTTTCCAGATAGACAAGCACCGATCCAGCAGTTTTTGTGCTTCTGCATCGTCTCGTTTCGTCAAAAGAGAACGGATGAGGCAGGATTGTTCCGTCTCTGTCAACTTACAGAAGGCTCGCAGATTGGATTGACAGCGCTGCTGTAATTCCTCTTCCTGTGAAATAGCAATCTCCCCCTTTCCTATTGAAATGAGTAGGCAATTTCTTCCGGATTCGGAATGGAGTTTGGTACTGTTATGGTATAGAACATGTCCTTCTCTCCCTGCACCACATTCCAGGAAACCAGATTGGTTTCCTCCTTTTCGCTGATGGTATAGGTGGTTTGATCTACGGTAAGAACAGATTGAATCTTTCCTTCTATGGCAACCGCTTCCTGCGATTCCGCATCATTCGGATCAAAAATCCAGCGCATCCGCATCTGAATGGTTTCTTCTGCCTGATTGCTATAAAGGATGGTGATGGTGACAAATTTTGATGTCGTTGCATAAGAACCGCTTTCAAATTGATACCCCTCCGGCAAAGCCGTTGGCAGCATAACATCCGGTACAAATTTCTTTGCATCTTCCTCCTGAAGGAACGATTCTTTTGAAGCTACATTTTTCGACTCGCCTTCTCCAAACCCAACCGATACATTTCCATTCTTTTGGAATCCAAACTGCATGGTATTATGGTCAGAGATTACCTGCATCGTCACAACTGGAATGACACTGCATAGTGCGACAGCTGCCGCACTGATCAGCAAACGCTTCGAAAACCGAATTCGTTTTTTGCGTGTTTGCTGTTCGGCTGCTTGTCCCAGTACTTGTAGCAAATGCGCCGAATCCACATCATCTTCATATTCAGGAAATCGTTCGAGCTGCGTTAGACATTGTTTGAAAAGCTGTTGTTGCGCCTGTGTTTTTTGTGATTCGATTAGCCAGCTAATTAGAATTTCCAGGTTTTCTTTTGTTAGCTGTTCCACTTGTTCCGGGTGTTCGCTGCAAAGTGCTTCCAGCTCTTCCCCGGTTTTTTCATGTCCCAAATAGATTGTAACCACCTCCTATCTCAACAGTGCATGCAACATGCCCTTCTATAATATATATGTCGGAAAATGCAAAATATTACACTTTTTCCTCAAAGAAATTTTTTGCAAGTAATTTTAACTTGCGATTTAAACGGTGAATTCGCACGCCAACATAACTTTCCTTCATGGAAAGCTGCTTGGCAATTTCAGAATATGGTAAATGATGGCAGTAATATAACACATATAAATTGTATTCCAAATCCGTCAGAGCGTCTAAAACACTTTTCAAAGCTTCTTGTTGGGAGATTGCATTCGCTTTATTTTCCATGCGAATCTCCACTTTCTCTTCTACAGGCTGCTGCGGCATACGCTTTTCCGCATATTTTTCATAGTCCCGCATCTTTTTGGTCAATTTCCGATTGAACGCATAGGTACAGTTCATCGCAGTCAGAGCCAACCAACCGATTGGATTGCTATGTGTTTCCAGTTCTTTTCGCTTTTTTAAGGCACACAAAAAGACTTCCTGTAACAGCTCTTCCTGATCCTGTTTGGAACTGGAAATACACTTCATTTTAATCAATTTCAAAACATCATAGTGATACTGCTGATAAAGCTGTGTAATAAAATCACCATCTGTTGGTTTGCTCCGATTTTTCATACGATGCCCTCACCTCCCATCTATCAAGCAGTTCAAACAAATTTCCTATTTAAAATTCTATTATTTTCAGAATATATTATAATACACTCTAAGAGGATTGTAAATTATTTTTCATGTATTGATTTATATTTTTTGTTATTTAACATTGGAACCGTCCAATTCCTTATACACAAAATTCAAAAAACTTCTTTTTCTCAGCTCAAATCGTCGAAACAAGCACTTGAAATTCACAATTTATCCATTGACACAGCAATATTCATCTGGTAAACTAAAATATATTTTTATAAACCATACTGCCACCGGGTAGAATGATGCGAAAGCATTCCAATACACATCGTTAGGTCTTTGAAGATGTGTGCTGGAATGCTTTTTTTGGAGGTCTTATAATCATGTTTGCAAAATTAAAAACGCTAACTACTTACTTTTCCAAATTTGAGCTTGCTCTTTGGAGTAGCTCCATTGTCCTCATTTGGCTGTCTTTTCTGCTTTTTGACCGAGAACGCTACCTGACATTGACCGCTTCCTGCATCGGTGTCACCTCTCTAATCTTAAATGCAAAGGGAAATCCACTGGGACAATTCCTGACCATTATATTCAGCGTTCTTTACGGCATCATATCCTTTTCCTGTGCATATTACGGGGAAATGATAACCTATCTAGGAATGACGGCACCCATGGCAGGAATTGCACTTGTTTCCTGGCTGCGAAATCCTTACCAAGGCAATCAGGCAGAAGTTGCCATTCGGCGAATCACCAAACCAGAACTAATCTGGATGGGCATTCTAACCATACTGATCACTACTGTGTTTTACTTTATCTTAAAAGCATTTCATACGGCAAATCTCATTCCCAGCACCATTTCCGTTGCAACAAGCTTTCTTGCGGTATTTCTTACCTTTCGGCGCAGCGCCTTCTATGCCATTGCATACGCTGCCAACGATATGGTATTACTCATTTTATGGGGGTTGGCAGCACGTACCGATTCTTCCTATCTCTCTGTTCTGCTTTGTTTCCTGCTGTTTCTCATCAATGATATTTATGGATTCATCAACTGGAAAAGCATGCAAAAGAGACAGGAACAGCAAACACGCCAATCAAGTCTCTGACAATAGATACATCTCCACAATCTCTGCACAGTCCTGTACGCAGTCCGGGCAGGGACGTTTCTGATAGTATTGCGCTGTTCGTTCCTGTGGTTTGGCACTGTCATCTTTTGGACGGGCTGCTCCTAGCAGATCACTGCATGTAATAGAACCGTTTTTCTCCTGAAAAGCAGCTGCCATTTCCCGCACCTTTGCATAAACTTCTTTTCTTGTTTCCAAGTCGCCGGGTTTTCCCGTACTCACTTTCAATCCTGCAAGCAATGCCATTGCCGACACTGCACCGCAAGTCAACCGCATTCTGCCAATTCCGCCGCCCAATCCTTCTGCAAAGCGCATTGCTGTTTCCGGTTCCATTCCAAATAAGTCGGAAAATGCACCAACAACTGCCTGAGAGCAATTGTATCCATTCAGAAACAATGCTCTGGCTCGATCTGCTCGTTCTCCCATTTTCAACATCCTCCTGTTAATTTGTGAAAAGTGGTCTGCATCTGTCTTTTTTCGATGCAAATCGCTTTTTATTTTTATTGTAGCACGCCCTCTTTGGTTTGTCAATCAGGAACCTTCTGTTGTAGTACCCGGAACAACCGGCTGTGGACGATCCGGTACCAATAATTCCTGCTGCATTCCAATTTCTCCACGCAATGTATATGTTACAGTTAATACGGCGCAATCTTCCGACTCTGTAACATTGGTTTCTCGATTTAAAATTTCTGTTTCCTGCAAAAAATTGGTTTCGTATCGTTCCATTTGCTCCTGCAAGTCCTGCTGTGCTTCTTCCGGCGTAAATGTCAGCTGCATGCTCTCACACTCCTCATAATCCGTATGCACCAAGCTAATCGGGAGCTCCATTCCGAACAGAGAAAAGAAGTTTTCTGTCACCTGACAATTATAGTCTGTATATGGATTCTGCTCTTTTCCGATCGGAATGGAACAGGAAAAGAAATTCAGGGATTGATTCTCCTTGCATCGTCCGGTTTTGGTACGAATAGACTGCGCATACGAACAAAAAAAGGTTTGGGTTTCCTGATACTCTCCAATCACAGAACCAGACGCATGATGCAGCGTGGTATGTCCCTTATCATCTGCAAGAATGCCGCTGACCAACAATTCTCCTTCCTGCACAGCGTCTCCGATCAATCGCATCACCTGCCCATCCCGAATGGACAAATCCACAATTTGTGCAGGCTTTGCAGCGACCAAATTGCACGGCTGACGATCCAGGTACATCTCCGGCTTCTCGGTTGCTTCCCGCACTTCTACCACCAGTCGATTGCCGGTGTGCCGCATAGCAGCCCAGCAAAGCGGAGACAATTTGATCTGCAATTGCCGCTCACAATGTGCATAACGCAAACTAGGCATCCAGCTTCCCCGCTCCACACCTTCCTGTGCCAAAACCGTCAAAATTTCTTCTTCCGTAACCGTTTGATTCCCCTGTATTTCAATTTTCATGACAACATTGGAAGTATAAAACAAAAAGGCTGCCGCTAACAGCAGCCCGATTGGAATGCCAAACCGAAACCGATTGCGAACCAGCCAGAAGCGAAGCGTTTTCCGCTCGTGAAGCTGTAGCGTAACATGATATTGCTTTGCCAATTCTTCTAAAAGCTGTTTTTCCCGTGTTTCTGTTCGGCAATAAAACACATCTCCACAGCAGCGCTGATTTTGGCATAAAACGCCATGCTTCCGAAGTGCATTGATGAATCCATAAAGTTTGCCGCCTTTTGCTTCCAGATCAATTTTACCGTGTACCTGCCCCATCATGAGCAGCCTCCTTTGGGCAGCAGTTCAACAGACTGAATGACACCACGAATCAGCATACCAGTCGGTGAACTGGTATCCACACGCAGATCCCGCCCCCAAATTTGCAGCTGTAAGTCTGTCGTTTGCAGCAAAATTCGAATGTCGTTATATTCCAGAATTCGTTTGCAGTTTTCCAACCGCAGTTCCCGATTTCCATTGATTTGAATCCACGTTTGGTAGTATAGAAACCGCCGTCCGTGTTCTGTCACTGTTTCACGCAAGCTCAATCACCTCTCTTTACATATATGACAGTCCATTTTAAAATAGTCCTATTAGACCCCCTCTTCACAAGCACATTTTCCTTGTGAAGAGGGGGTCTAATACAAAATCCCACAGCATATACATTCATACCGTCTGCTTTTTATAAAAAGTAGACGTTCAATCATTCAAACCAGCTTTTTCAGAAACGAGGCAATGGATCATGATGCAACGTTCCATTTATTCAAAAGCAGCACTTTGCTGTATCCTATCTTTCTTTTTTCTGATCATCTGCATAGGGAAAGCAACGATCATGCAAACAGCCCTTACCAACAGTTTGACCATTTGCCTGACAACCATTTTGCCTTCTCTTACAGCAATGATGATTTTAACACGAATTCTAACAGAATCCGGGTTACTGGAGCAGTGGAATTTTCTATTCGGCAGGCTGTTTCATTTTCTATTTCGGCTTCCAGCCAATTTTTGCAGCATTTTTTTCATCAGCCAAATTGCTGGTTATCCGGTCGGAGCCGCCATGCTGCGTCCATATTTTCAAACGCATGCAAATGCAAAAAAAGAACTTTCTGCAATTACCAGTGTCTGCTTTGGCGGCGGCCCTGCCTTTTTAATTGGTACCGTTGGTGCACAATTTTCCAATCATCGTCCTTGCATGTATCTGTTTCTTTCCGGATTTTTGGCAAATGCACTATTGGCAATTGTTCTTGGACGATGTATTTCGATTTCTGAACCGCCACTTTCCGCAAAACCCGTTTCTTTTTCTGCGGAATTGCTGGTATCCTGTACCAGACAGGCAAGTCAAAATCTGCTTGGCGTATGCAGCATGATTCTATGTTGTGCAGCACCAATCGGCATGCTCAATTCGATGTCCTGCTGGAACTGGATTTCCGAACGGATCGCCGAGTTCTGCACAGCATCCCCCCGACAAGTGCAAACGATTTGCAACACATTTTTGGAAATCAGCAATATTTGCACCCTTTCCGTTTCCGATTCACATATGCTTCCCATTCTGGCTGGACTGCTTTCCTTTGGCGGCATTTGTGTCCTTCTACAAGTGAGTGCCGTTACGCATGGACAATGCCAATTTGGTATTCTGTTTGGGATGCGATTTCTCGCTGGTTGCCTTTCCGCAGGTTTTTGCTGGCTTTTGCTGCAACTGGTTCCGCTTCCGGAAGCAACGACTGCTTCCCTTTCGTCTTCTGCACAAGCGGTTATGAGTCCAGCCGTTTCCTGGAGCGGAAATTCCTGCATGCCGGGACTCTTCCTGACTTTCATGATCGTTCTCTTCTTGCTTTCCTGCGACAAGAAGAGCAGTTCTTCCTCTACGATTTATCAGTAATTTTTTTGAAATCAAACACAAAAAAGCCGTTACAAAAATTGTAACGGCTTTTTTTGGCAGGGGCACCAAGAATCGAACTCGGGACACGCGGTTTTGGAGACCGCTGCTCTACCAGCTGAGCTATACCCCTATTATTTTAACACAGTGTTTTACAACGTTATTTATTATAGCATATTGGAAACGGTTTGTCAATCACTTTATTCAAAACTTTTCATGACATAATCAACTGAATAAACAGAATTTGACAATTGCTTCTTCCGTCTTACAAATTGACACGCTATGCCCGGCGTGTTATAATAAGATTGTATTTTTTATCTTTTTATCGAAAGAGGCGAATCCATCATGTATCAACCCAAATCCATGCACGCAGAGGAATTTATCAATCATGAAGAAATTCTTGAAACACTTGCGTATGCGGAACAAAACAAATCCAATACGGCATTAATTTCAGATATTTTGCAAAAAGCAACGCAATGCAAAGGACTTTCTCATCGAGAAGCCTCTGTTTTACTGGCATGTGAAGATCCGGCAGTCCTTCTTAAAATGAAGCAGCTAGCGGAACAGATCAAATTAAAATTTTACGGAAACCGAATCGTTATTTTTGCTCCCTTGTATCTCTCCAACTACTGTGTAAACGGCTGTGTTTATTGTCCCTATCATGCCAAAAACCACCACATTACTAGAAAAAAACTAACACAGGAAGACATTGTTCGGGAGGTCACTGCACTACAGGACATGGGACACAAACGGCTTGCTATCGAAGCTGGCGAAGATCCTTTGCACAATCCCATTGAATATATTTTAGAGTGCATCGATACCATTTACCACATTCAGCATAGAAATGGCGCAATTCGCCGTGTCAATGTCAATATTGCAGCAACAACTGTTGAAAATTATCAGAAATTAAAGCAAGCTGGCATTGGAACTTACATTCTCTTCCAAGAAACCTATCACAAAGAAAGTTATGAGCAGCTGCATCCAACTGGTCCCAAACATAACTATGCCTATCATACAGAAGCTATGGATCGTGCCATGGCAGGCGGCATCGATGATGTCGGACTGGGCGTTTTATTTGGATTGGAACGCTACAAATATGAATTTGCTGCGCTGCTGATGCATGCGGAGCACCTGGAAGCCGTTCACGGCGTTGGCCCGCATACCATCAGCGTTCCCCGTATCAAGCGAGCAGATGACATTGATCCTTCTGCCTTCCACAATGGCATTGACGATGAAACATTCGCTAAAATCTGCGCTTTGATTCGAATTGCGGTGCCCTATACAGGCATGATTATTTCCACACGAGAAAGCCAAGCCGTTCGGGAAAAAGTCATCCGGCTTGGTGTTTCTCAAATCAGCGGCGGATCTCGTACCAGTGTCGGCGGCTATGCAATTCCGGAAACAGAAGCAGAAAATTCCCAGCAGTTTGATGTCAGTGATACCCGAACACTGGATGAAGTGGTGCAGTGGCTGATGAAACTCGGTTATATTCCAAGTTTCTGCACCGCCTGCTACCGAGAGGGCAGAACTGGTGATCGCTTTATGGCACTTTGCAAAAGCGGACAAATTCAAAACTGTTGTCACCCAAATGCACTTTTGACCCTGAAAGAATATCTGACGGACTATGCTTCTCCAGAAACGCAGGCAATCGGGCTGCGTCTGATTCAAGATGAATTGCAAACAATTCCAAACCTCACCGTACAAAAGAAAACCATACAGTATCTGGATGCCATTCAAAATGGAACCCGTGATTTCCGCTTTTAAGGAGTTGATTGCCATGCCAGCTTCCCTCTTCCAAACCCCAAACGGAGAACGCCTGCAAATCGGCATCTTCGGATCTCGCAACGCTGGAAAATCCAGTTTAATCAATGCACTGGCTGGACAACCGCTTTCCATCGTATCCGATCAAAAGGGCACTACAACCGATCCAGTTCAAAAAGCAATGGAACTGCTTCCAATTGGCCCGGTTGTTCTAATTGATACGCCAGGATTGGATGATGACAGTGCACTGGGATCGCAGCGAATTGCGCAAACCCGTTCCATCCTCCGAAAAGCCAACCTTGCACTGCTGGTTTTTGACGGAACCATTGGAATGAATGCCTCCGACCAAAAGCTCCTGCAAACGCTGCAGGCAGAAGCCATCCCCTACCTTTTGGTGGCCAACAAGTGCGACGCACCCAACTTTCTCCCAACACCAGAACATGCTGTTGCAGTCAGTGCGCAAACCGGCTGCCATCTTTCCACATTAAAAGAACAAATCATTGCCTGCTATCAAAAAGAACTGCAACCCAAACAAGAAGCCGCCGTCTTGCTCGGTGACTTGGTAAAACCAGGCGATTGCGTCGTATCGGTCACGCCCATTGATACATCTGCACCAAAAGGCCGGCTGATTCTGCCGCAGGTGCAGGCCATTCGTGATTTGCTGGATCATCAGGCGTGTTGTCTGGTCACACAACCGCAGCAGCTTCCGCAAATGCTGAAATTACTGCGACAACCGCCCAAACTGGTAGTAACAGACAGCCAAGTTTTTGAATCTGTACAAAAAATTGTTCCAGATTCCATTCCACTGACCTCCTTTTCAATTTTATTTGCACGCTATAAAGGCATTTTACAGCAAGCTGTACAAGGCGCCTTTGCGCTGGAACAACTTCCAGAAGGTGCAACAATTTTAATTGCCGAAGGCTGCACCCATCACCGGCAATGCGAAGACATTGGAACAGTAAAGCTTCCCAAGTGGATACAGGCATATACCAAAAAACAATTTCAGTTTCAGTGGTGTTCCGGAACATTCTTCCCGGAAGATTTATCGGACATCCAGTTGGTGGTACACTGCGGCGGCTGCATGCTGCCGGCAAAAGAAGTAACTGCACGACAAGTACTTGCCAAACAATATGCAGTTCCTTTTACCAATTATGGCATTCTGATTGCCTATTTAAATGGCATTTTGTCTCGCAGCTTGGCTGTCTTTCCAGATGGTTTTTCCAACCAACTACAATAAAAAATAAAACATGCGATGCTACAGGAAATCTCCTGCGGCATCGCATGTTTTTTCAGCATTTACCATAGCCATCTCTATGCTTGCAAATGCCTATTTCTTAAATTTTGCAAAAAAGCCTTTCTTTTCGTAAGGAGCTCTTTGGATGCCGGTCAGCTGATAGCCGGTCTTTTCAATCAATCCCTTTAATGTGTCATCCGGAATATCCTGCTCGGTCAGAATTACAGTCTCTCCTTTTGTATGCGAAGAGGAGACCTTCTTCACATTGCATGCAGCACGCACTGCATCATTGACATGCGCTTCGCACATTCCACACATCATGCCATCCACTTTCAACGTAATTTGCAACATTGTTTCATTCCTCCTAGATGTTGATAACCTGCGAGCATGCTCGCAAATCAACAACTGTTATGCGTTCCGATAATCCGTTACCCGTTTTGTCTTCTTTTCACTACGCGGCAAAGTGCCAATCGGAACAATGACAACCTTTGGGGTCATGCCAATTCGAGACTTAAAGTGCTCTACAATTAGTTTTGCCATTTCGTCAAAGCTAACACGACCTTCTCCCTCTACGGTCAAAATCATGACATCTCGATTGTTGTCCTCATCCCGTGCAATGGTAATGCTGTATTCACTGGATGCGCCGTCTACTGTCCGTAGAATATCTTCTACCTGACTGGGGAACATATTCACGCCACGTACTTTAAACATGTCATCGCTTCTGCCCTGGATGATTCCAATGCGGGGATGTTTTCTGCCGCAAGGGCACTCTCCTGGAATTATACGAGAAATATCATGCGTGCGGAACCGGATCAACGGAGCGCCTTCCTTGACCAGCGTTGTCAGAACGATCTCGCCTTCTTCCCCATCCGGAAGCACCTTTCCGGTCTCCGGATCGATGATTTCCAGATAAACATAATCATCCCAATAGTGAATACCGGTCTCATATGGGCAGTTGATGCCAATTCCAGGGCCATAGATTTCTGTCAATCCATAGATGTCATAGAGTTCAATGCCCAGACCTTCCCGGATGCGCTTCCGCATTTTGCTGCTCCAACGTTCGGAACCAATGACACCCTTTTTCAGACAAATCTGATCTTTCAGACCACGCTTCTGAATTTCCTCTGCCAACAACAACGCATAAGAAGAAGTTGCCGTCAAAACCGTAGTCTTTAGATCGATCATCATTTGAATTTGCTTCTCCGTATTGCCAGGACCCATCGGAACTGCCATAGCTCCTAATTTTTCACAGCCATTCTGGAATCCAATTCCAGCTGTCCAAAGGCCATAACCCGGTGTAATCTGAATGCGGTCTTTCTTGGTAATGCCAGCAGTTTCATAGCACCGTGCAAACATAATGGCCCAGTCATCGACATCTTTTGCAGTGTACGGAATGATAACGGGAGTTCCGGTTGTACCAGAAGAAGAATGAATCCGAACAATTTCTTCCTCCGGTGCCGCCATGATACCAAGTGGGTAAGCATTGCGCAGGTCTTCTTTGCTGGAAAACGGAAGCTGTTCAAAATCTGCCTGGCTGCTGACGCCGTCAATTCCTAAGTCCCGATACTTCTTTCCATAGTAGTTATCTGTCTGAAGCAGTCGCTGAATCTGATGATTAACCTGCTGCATTTGCACTGAATTGAGTTGCATGATCTTCTCCAATCTGCTTTCCGCTCTGGAAAGCGTTTTGATTCAAAATTCTATATTTTTCCGGAATCCGTGTTTGAATTTCTTCTAAAACAGATTCTGCCGACAAGCCGAGGGCACCTGTTCCAACTGCAATTCCAAGAATCGCTACATTAAAGACCCGGGTGGTACCAAAAGCACGACAAAGCGCTTCTGCATCAACAGAAATAAGGTGCTGACACTTTTTCTGCAAATAAGCAAGCATTTCTGTTCCATCATATCCCGTATTGCGCAGAGATTCCGTAACCGGTTTTACCGGGAGCTGGTTGACGATCACAATTCCATCTTTCTTCATGTAGGAAAGATTGCGAACTGCTTCTGCCGGTTCAAATGCCAGCATCATATCCGCATGTCCTTTTGGAATCAGCGGAGAATAGGCAGCCGTTCCAATTCGAACATGGCTCGTAACCGAACCGCCTCGCTGTGCCATTCCAATGGTTTCCGCAGAATGGGCAACATAGCCGCACCGCATTGCAGCCGATGCAAGCAGTTTGGATGCCAAAACAGTTCCCTGTCCACCAACACCGCAGAGTAAAATATCCTTATTCATGCTCGTTCCCTCCAATCGCAGAAATGGGACACACCTTGCTGCACAAGCCACAGCCCGTACAGAGACTGCTGTCAATCTGAACAGCGCCATTTTGTATTGCAATAGCAGGACATCCGATTTCCCGAATGCATTTCTTACATTGTATACAGCGATCAGAAATCTTCATTTTTCCTGCTGGCTTACACAGTGCAATACAAGGTGCACAGAACAGAATCGCTTTTACGCCGGGCAGCTCCATACATTCCTGTATGATTTGAATAGACTGCTCCAGATCAAACGGATTGACAGTCCGAATGGTTTTTACACCCATTCCTTCCAGTACTTTTTGAATGGATACTTTTTCTACAAGATCTCCCATTAAGGTTCTGCCCGTTCCAGGGTGCGGCTGATGGCCGGTCATAGCGGTGGTGGAATTATCCAGCACACAGAGAATCATATTGGCTTCGTTGTAAACGGCATTGACAACGCCTGTCATTCCGGAGGCAAAGAACGTGGAGTCTCCAACAAATGCAAACTGAACTGCATCTGGATCCGTCCAGTGGAATCCCTGCGCCATCGTAATGCCGGCTCCCATGCAAAGACAAGTGTCTACCATATCCAAAGGCATTGCATTGCCCAAGGTATAGCAACCGATATCTCCACAAAAATAGCCTTTTCTCGTTCCAAGTGCACGCTTTACGGCATAGAAGGAGGCACGATGCGGACATCCTGCGCAAAGAACCGGCGGACGAATTGGAAGTGCCGGCAGATCGGAACAATCCATTCCGGTCTCCTGCGGCGCATCTCCTAAAAATGCACCAAGCAGTGCTGCAACGGAATCCGCAGTATTTTCGCCAGCCAATGCACCATGTCCCGTTTGTTTTCCCAAAATGCGAACCGACAAATGATGCTTTCCTACTAAACGCTGCAAGGTTTCTTCCAAAAAGGGACTCAATTCTTCAATACAGAGTACTTCCTCCACTTCATCCAAAACAGAACAAGCCAGCTGTTCCGGAAATGGATATGGAGTTGCAATGCGGCAAACTCGAACGTCTTCCCGATCCTGCAAATACTCTTTGACATAAGCATAGCTGACACCAGATGTAAAGACTGCTTTTGTTCCGAAACCATAGGCAAAGTTGCCTGCATATTGAGAAAATGCCTCCCCGATTTTCGGATTGCGCTGTTCGATCTGAATGTGATTTTGATAAGAAAGCCGTGGGAAAATAACCCACCGGCTGGAATCCTTTTCAAATCCATCATACTGCTTGGGAACAGGGTGCTCTTCTACTTCTACAGAAGCATAGGCATGACAAATTCGAGTAGTGGGACGAAACAAAACAGGTGTTCCGTATTGCTCGGAACAGACGAATGCATCCTGAATCATCTGATACGCTTCTTCTGGAGAAGAAGGATCGAAAACCGGAATTCTGCAAAACTGTGCAAACATTCTGGTGTCTTGTTCCGTCTGGGAAGAAATTGGCCCGGGATCGTCTGCCACAACGACAACCATGCCGCCTTTTACACCAACATATGCCAGCGACATCAGAGGATCCGAAGCAACATTTAACCCAACCTGCTTCATAGTGACCATGGTACGTGCACCTGCATAGGCTGCACTGGCAGCTACTTCTAATGCTGCTTTTTCATTGACTGACCATTCCAGATGAACCTCTCCATGCGGATAGCGTTCCAGTGTTTCCATAATCTCAGAGGAAGGCGTTCCGGGATAACCAGCAGCAAGATTCAAACCAGCTGCCAGAGCGCCCAGTGCAATGGCACTGTTCCCCATGATATATTCTTTTTTCATTTTTATGGCTCTCCTTCTGCCTAAACCGTATTTTTCTGTTTTATTATAGCACATTCCTTTTTAAATTGCAATCCTTCCCACCATTCTTCCATAAAACCCAATTTTCCTGCATTCAGGGCGATATTTGTGCATTCAAGGCGATTGCATTGACTTTTTGTCAAAGCCTGTTATACTAAAATATATTCACATAGAATTCAAAAAAGGAGTACAAATATGGAAAAAATATTAAACAAAATCATGGTATTTCTTTCGAAAGAGGAAGAATTGGATTCCGAACAAGCAGAAATTGTACGATATGGATTGGAAATTTTACTGTTAAAAAGTATTTTTTTCCTGGCTACACTGGCATTGGGGCTTCTAATCGGCTGTTTTTGGGCATGCTTTTTATTCATGGCATTTTTTGTTCCCCTGCGTTCCTTTGCCGGCGGCTATCATGCCGATACACGCAAGCAATGCCTGATCCAATCCATGCTGACCACCCTTCTGGTACTTAGCATCATCAAGTGGTCCGCGGATCATCCAATGGTGCTCTATCCGCTGCTGCTTCTGGCGCTACTTTCTGCTGGATGTATCTGGATGCTGGCGCCTATTGATACGGAAAATAAGCGCCTGGATGCCTCCGAACAGCAGCTTTTCAAAAGAAGAACCCGCTGCATGCTGCTGATTGAATGTGGCTTTGTCTTGATTTTATATGTACTTGCTCTGCATACTGGCACATGTGCAGCTATGCTATCCATTTCCACCACAGGTATTCTTTTAAGTGCAGAACGGCTCAAGCAAATGCGAAAAAAACATGCAGCATGACAGCACACGAATCCCTGAAAAACAATCCATATTCCGAACGGGAAGCAGCTTAGAATCGCTTGATTTTAAGCTGCTTTTTACAAAATACGACAAATTTCTACGAATTGCAGAAGATATTTTTGTCAAGTTATGTGATTCTTATAGGGAAAACGTAGAAATTGCATATAAATTATTTACTTTTCAAGAATAATAGGATATAATAAAAAATAAAGGATTTACTTTATGAATTTATAGTGAATAGAGGACGTTGTATGTTAGAACTTGCCATCTGTGACGACGATCCAAGCGTCACAGAACAAATCAGACAGTTTATCGCATCTTTTGAAGTACATGATGAAGTACAATTTCATGTTCATACTTTTTCAGATGGTGCTGCTTTGCTGCAAGCCCATAAAAAATTTGACTTTATCTTTTTAGATGTCGAAATGAAACTCGTCAATGGAATCGAAACAGCGGAACGCATTCGTCGAAAGAATCGTGTCGTTCCGATTGTCTATGTAACCAGCTATGCCGATTTTCAAAACCAGGCATTTAAAGTACATGCCTTTGACTTTATCATCAAACCATTTGATATCAATGATATTTTTCGTGTCTTACGTGATTTTCTTGCCTCTTCGCAGGATCATCAAGATGACCGTGTAATTCCGCTTGTCACCAAGCAGGGCATCGTGATACAAAAAATCAGCGAAATCTACTATTTTTTCATTTTAGAAAAACGAACGGTACAAATCAGTACCATCTATAAAGAATACATTGTAAAAGAAAATTTATCGGATATCTTTGCAAAATTAGACCCAAATCAATTCTATATGACACATAAATCCTGCATTGCCAATCTGCAATACGTGGAAACCATTGAAAAAGGCAATGGCATTGTCATGCAAAACGGTGCCTGGCTTCCGCTGTCTCAACGAAAACAAAAGGATTTTCTATATTGCCTCTCTAAACAGCTGCGGGAACGAAATACATGGAAATAAACGAGCAGTGATTTAGAAGCAAACTTTAAAGTTTATCGTTCTCGCAAAGGTGGTTTCAAGGGTGTTAAAGCTGTTCTTATCTGAAGTCAGTCAATCGATCAATACTTGTGTAATAAACATATTGATTTTCTCTTTTTTCAACAAGGTATATGGGAAAAAATATCAGAGTCGAATTTTGTACGGCGTGGCTTATATCGGTGCAGTCACTGCCATGATTTTGGTGAATCAAATTCAGAGCCTGTGTTCATAAGCGTTTTAAGAGCGTGACGGCATGAGAAATCATA
>ERZ824473.2079-NODE-2079-length-25152-cov-10.531577_pt1 | contig 25152 bp, 17 predicted proteins | sample MGYA00519874_ERZ824473 | MGnify/ENA primary metagenome ERZ824473 (study PRJEB31778, sample SAMEA3449151) | human gut metagenome | biome: human gut; feature: human-associated habitat; material: faeces | place: United Kingdom | collected 2010/2012 ... | reverse complement strand
AACGGACCGTTTCCAGCCTGTTCACAGACCTATGGTTATTGTCTCACAAAATTGGCCATTCGTCCAGCCTATTTTGATAAAAAATTGCAAAGACCGCCGAAAAACGATAAAATTTCCGGCGGTCTTTGCAAACGATCTGTTTGATTTTCTTGCGATAAAACAAAATATTTTTAATTATCAGATTTTTTGATAATTTCCTTCGCATTTTTAAAGATATGACCCGACGGGATCACACCGCGGACGCAGGATAGCGGGTAAATGTTGGAATTTCTTCCGACAACGGTTCCCGGATTCAGCACGCTGTTGCAGCCGACCTCAACCTCATCGCCGAGCATCGCACCGAATTTTTTCAGTCCGGTTTCGATCTGCTCATCGGCGCTTTTGACAACGACAAGCTTCTTGTCGGATTTTACATTGGAAGTAATGGAACCGGCACCCATGTGCGCTTTGTAGCCAAGAACAGAGTCACCGACGTAATTGTAGTGCGGAACCTGTACTTTATTAAAGAGAATGACATTTTTCAGCTCGGTGGAGTTACCAACGACAGCGCCCTCGCCGACGATGGCATTTCCGCGGATAAAAGCACACTGGCGGATCTCCGCGCCTTTTCCGATGATGCATGGGCCGTTGATGGAAGCGGTCGGTGCGATACTGGCATCTTTTGCGATCCAGATATTTTCACCGCGTTTTTCGTATTCTGCCGGATCAAGCGTCTCGCCGAGTTCAAGAATAAAGTCCTTGATGAGCGGAAGCACTTCCCATGGATATGTTTTGCCTTCAAAGATTTTTGCGGCAATGGTCTGGGTTAAATCATAAAGTTCAGAAATGGTTGCATCTTTCATGAGTGATTCATCCTTTCTTTTTTCTGTTCCTGTTTATCTTACCACATTTCAGGTGTTCTGTGCGGTCTTTTTTCTGTTCGAAGAAGACTTTGCAGAAGAGTTTCTTGAAGACGTGCTTTTTCCGGCACCGGAACGTGTGGAAGAGGCTTTTTTATAGTACGGCGCGGACGCATCAAAACTGCTCTTTAACTGGAACTGGTTCCGCATCTGCTTTACATTCACGGTGTGGCGTGTTACAAAGTTTTCCAGTTTTCCCATATATTCCTCAGAGGTAATGGATCCCTCCGCCACATAGGTGAGTCCCTTTTCCCAGCTTGCTGTCAGTTCCGGGTTCAGAAGCGGGCGGATGGACTGGTGGACGACGTCATAGATCATTTCACCGAGCTGCGTTGGTGTGATGACCTGTGTCTTTTTGTTCAGCGCGAGATACTTGATAAAGACAAGCTTTTTTAAGATCTCCGCACGCGTTGCACTTGTTCCGATGCCGCTTCCCTTGATCTGCTCACGCAGTTCCTCATCTTCGATGAGCTGTCCGGCATTCTCCATCGCAAGGATCATGGAACCGGAAGTATAACGCTTCGGCGGGGAGGTTTCGCCCTCTTTAATTGAAAGGCCGAGCAGGTTTAGTTCGCTGCCTTTCTTTAACTGGGACAGCGCGACAAGAAATGCGGGATCGCACGTTGTTTCCTCGTCCTTTTTTCCGTCCTCGTCCTCATCCTTTTTACGGAAGAAGGAGTAGTGCATTGCTTTTAAGTAGCCCTCCTCCACGAGAACACGGAAGTTGGAAAAGAACTGTTCGCCGCCGATTTCCGTCACAAGCGCGACCTTCTGATAGACGGCCGACGGATAGAAGATGCTAAGAAAACGGCGGACAATCGTTTCGTATACTTTGGCGGAAAGCTCCGAAAGATTCCGCAGATTGCCAAGGCCCTGTCCGGTCGGAATGATTGCGTAGTGGTCAGTGATCTGTTTATCATTCGTATAACGGGTGGAACCGATCTTTTTCCAGCTCTCGCCCTGTAAAATTTCATCCGCAAGACCGCGGCAGATGTTGTACTGCTGCAGGCCGCGCAGGTTCTTGCTGATTTCCTTTGCAACGGCAGAAGAAAGCACACGGGCGTCGGTACGCGGATAGGTAACCAGCTTTTTCTCGTAAAGCTCCTGGACGATTTTCAGCGTTTCATCCGGGCTGATTTTGAAGAAGCGGGCACAGTCGTTCTGCAGCTCCGCAAGGTTGTAGAGCAGCGGCGCATTTTTATTCTCTTTTTTCCGCTCCATTTTCAGAACGCGCGGGATCAGAGGATTCTGTGCTTTTAATTCGTCAATCAGCTTCTGTGCGTCTTCTTTTTTCTGGAATCCATTCTCCTTATAGAGAAGCGGCGAGTTAAAATAGCGGCTTTCTTTAATGGCACGCCATTCGCCTTCGAAATTCCGCCCGTTAAAAAAAAGACCGGCGATGACACGGTAGAACGGTGTTTTTACGAAACTGCGGATTTCGCGTTCGCGGCGCACGACCATGCCGAGCACGCATGTCATGACACGGCCGACGGAGATGGACTGGTATTTGGTGCCGAGATACGATGCGACGGCGTTTCCGTATTTTAACGAGAGAAGACGGGAAAAGTTAATGCCCATCAGGTAATCTTCTTTGGCACGGAGATAAGCGGAAGCTGAGAGATTGTCGTATTCGCTTTCATCCTTCGCTTCGCGGATGCCGCGCAGGATTTCTTCTTCTGTCTGTGAATCAATCCAGACACGTTTCTGCTTCTTGTCTTTGATACCGGCCATCTGTGCGACGAGGCGGTAGATATATTCTCCCTCGCGCCCGGAGTCGGTACAGACATAAATGGTCTCGATATCTTCCCGGTGGAGCAGGCCGCTCACGATGTTGAACTGCTTTTTTACTTCCGGGATTACTTCATATTTAAAGTTTTCAGGCAAAAAAGGCAGGGTCTCAAGACTCCACCTTTTTAACGCAGGATCGTATTTTTCCGGGTAGCTCATCGTAACCAGGTGGCCGACGCACCAGGTTACGATGGAAGTTTCCGACTCCAGATACCCGTCCCTGCGCTGCATATTCTGTTTTAATGCTTTTGCGAACTCCTGAGCAACGCTCGGTTTTTCCGCAATGTATAAAGATTTTGTCATTTATCTGCACTCATCATTCGAAGCGGCCAGGCAAGGAGCACACCGCCTCCTATTGCGTTTCCTATAGTTACAATGACCATACTTTTCAATGCGGCAGTCAGAGAAATGCCGCCTGGGACCAGAAGTGCAGCGGTAACAAAGGTGGCCATATTGGCAACGCAGTGTTCAAAACCGGCAACAACGAATCCGGCGATGCAAAGTATAATCATGAAAAATTTGGCAACTTCATTTTTGCATTTCATGCCGCAGGCAACGGCAAGGCAGACGAAGAAGTTGCAGAGAATGGCACGGAAAAACATTTCTCCGGCAGGAATGGAAAGTTTATTTCCAATAAATCCTGCGTAATAATCGGCAGTACCGGAAGCACCTGCCAGTACGAAAATTACGGAGAGAATCAGGCATCCGACAAAGTTTCCGATGTAGCTTACCAGCCATACTTTTCCAACCTGTGCCCAGGAGACTTTTTTGTCATAGGCCCCAAATGCCATAACAAGATTGTTTCCGGTGAAAAGCTCTGCACCGATAAAAACGATCAGCAGAACCGCAATGGCAAACACAATACCGCCAAGCAGTTTTCCCCAGGCAGGATCTGTACTCTGGAACGTATTGCCTACCACGTTGGAGAAAATCATGGCAACCACGATAAAGAAACCGGCCATGACTGCACGGAGAAAGTATTTCCCCGGGTGTTCTTTCAGCAGCGTTGCTTTGTTTACGGCTGCCTCTGAAAATTTTTGTACGTCATCATAAGGCATAGAATAACTCCTTTCTTATGTCCCGTAGGATGGACATATCCCCTCTCTTTTTGTCCGGGGGATGGTCTTTTTTTCCGGAGCAGCTTGCAAATGCTTCGGATTTCGCGCTTTCAACTTTGGCTATTATAGCATTTCCCGGAAAGATTCGCAATGAAGGAGGAAGAAAAAAGTATATTTCCACAGAAATGTCAGAAAATAAGGGGTGAAACGACAGATTGTATGATGAACTCAGAGGGATTGAAACAAGGATTGAAAGCTTTTTTAACCGAGTTTGCCACTTGCTCAAAGACAGGACTTCCAGAAAATATGATAGATATCATATTTCTGGAAGTTTTGTTGTAAAATAATATAACGTACTTAATAGTAGGAGAACAGTTCGAGTATATGTATCGGCTGTTCTTTTTTTGTTTTTGAACGTTAAAACGTTAATTTTTTTCTTGTGTATAGTAGAACACTAAACCTATATTATTCACGGCTATGCCGTGAATAATATAGGTTTATAAATATCATAGACAGAAAAATTGCATCAGACAATTTTCTCACGAAGAACCTCCACCTTACATTCATGAAGTTTTTTGATATCGTCTTTATGGTAAGCAATACCCACCGCGAGAATACGACCGGTATATTCCGCTTTTTCGCCAAATTTTCCTTCAAAACGTAATGCATACTGCCGGTCTTTGATTTGCTGGATGGCTTCATCAGCAGAGTGGTTAACTTTTAATTCTATGATAATGGCATCATCATTTTTTTGAAATGGATAGAAAATAAAATCAACATAACCGATACCGGCTTTATCTTCCCGTTCAATACGATAAAAATCTAAAGCCTTCAAATATACCCAGCGAATGATAGAAGCCAGTTCCGCTTCATTGTTATACAGTGTCAGCGGGCTGTGGGTGTTGTGTGCGTATTCCAGCAGTTCGGCCATTGTTTTCGTATCGCCGGCTTTTGTAGCTGCAAGCATTCGGCCGGATTCTTTCGCAAGCTTGTAAACATTTCCAAGGGATGGTTCTCTTTGAATTACTTCGGCAAATTTGTCCATCAACTCTTTGTTTGGTATGGATATATAGCCCTTGGAATAATTTAAAAATCCATAGACTACCATGGCAGAAAAAATTTCATCTTTTGTTTTCAGTTCCATAGACGTTGCCGCATATTCCTGAATTTTGGCAGGAACGGGAATGTCGGCGACCATAAGAGCAATATCATTTTTTACAGCATCTACATTTGCGCCGATATAATAGAAAATTTCATCGTACGGACCAGAACTTGTCCAGTAATTTCCCAATTGATTGTCACTTAAAGCCCCTACGACAGAGCGTGGGTTATAGAGTTTTTTCCCGCCTGCGGTCTGATAGCCATCGTACCATAATTCCAATCCTTCCCGCGTAACGGAAGGATTTTTTTCTATTTGCAAATATCTTTGATATAACAGATCGACTTCATCGTCCGTGAACCCAAAATATTCGCTGAATTTTGCGCGGGTTGCCATAGAATATTCAAAAAACATGTTCAGTTCAGAACCGCTGGAATATTTTGCAATTGGCAAAATACCGGTCATATAGGCCATTTCTACATAAGCTTTATCTTTCAGAAGATTGCTCAGAAATTTGGTATAGGCAGTCTTATCTGCATCGGTCATATAAGGCTGATGATAAATGTAATCCCACTCATCTAATATAAAAATAAATTGTTCCTGGTTACAATATTCGTAAATTCTGGTCAACGCATCCCATACCGAGTCCTCTTTTTCAATCGCAGCATCTGGGTAAGCTTTTTGCAGATCCAGAAGCAGCGTTTTTTTTATGCGGTTTATATAATGGTTATAATCGGTGATTTCAGCAGGAATCTCATTGAACATGATATGAATCACATTATGCTGGTTTAAGTGCTTTTGATACCAGGGATACTGAGAGACAGCTAATCGATCAAAAATTTTACTGCTGTCAATTCCTCTGCCAAAGTAGGAAGCAATCATATTGGCCATGACGGTTTTTCCAAACCTGCGCGGTCTGGTAATCGCCACATATTTTTGACTGTTTTGAGAATTCAAAACGGTTTTTTCCGGATCATAATCATCTGATTCAACGAGTGGAACAAGTTCTTTTAAGATAGAAGATTTATCTATGAAATAGGTTGATAGACAATCTCTGCGAAATAATCCAAAAGCACTGCTGCTGTTTAGATAGATTCCCATCGGGGGTATTTGCTCCTTTCTAAATGGAAGTGTCTGCATGATTTACAGACATAGCTACGAATAAAAGTCGAATCTAAAGATATCTTAACCTTATCATAAAGGGCATTTGATTACAAGGGAGAAAATGTTACTGTTCACAGGTATCCTGCGAACAGTAACGTAAGCAGCCCTCATTTAGAGTTTTGCTTCGCAAAAAGAGGGCTGCTCACACCTGAATCACATTCTTACGTACCTGAACAGCAAGTGTTCAGGTACTGAGTGAACATTAACGAGAAAATTCATCTGACAGATGAATGAAAAATATCCGTTTTCATCTGACGGATGAATGCGAAAAGGTAAGGAGTGTGGTACCCTTGTTTTAAGGATACCTGACGAAAAAAAACAGCAAACAGCGAAGGAAAGCAGCCTTGCGCTGAAGATTGGAAGGGGAGATATAAGATGAAGGAGCTGTTTTAAACAAAATGAATCCGAAGGAAAGAAAAATCCTGGAAGCAGAATTGCAGAAAGTGTACACAAAACAGACGCACTCTTTCCGGGATGCAGGAAAAGCGGTCTGGAATACAAAAGGAATCCGCGAACTTCTGGACGGATGCACCGAATACGCTGGTTGCTATTTTAAGTGGCAATATTGCACTATTGCAGGCATTTGAAAAGGAAAGACAAATGGAAGAAGAGGATGAAGAAGAAGACCTTGGCTGGAAGGAAGAATTTGCCCCTTGTAGGAGCAGAAAGCTGCCTTGCTATACGATGGGCCGGGAAAACGTTTCGAAAAAATTCTGTATTCCAAATGTACTCACCGCACTCATTCTCTCAGGGGATATGGGAATGCTGGAATATGGTTTCGACCATTACAAACTGGAAAACCCGGTAGTCTGCAGGGGCGAAATCGAAGCATTGGGAGAGGCGCTTCTTTATGGAGATGAAACAAAAAGAACAGGAAATTAACAAGAGAAAAAAGAGATTATTATGGGAGGAAAAACGAATGAAAGAGACAGTCTTAAATGCAATGAACCCAGTAGAAAGAGAGATTCTTGAGAAAGAACTGCAGAAAGTACACCTGAAAAAATCCACAGCCTTAAATGATATCGGAAAAACAGTCTGGGATACGAAAAAGATCCGGGAACTCCTGGATCAGGACGCAGAACTGGAAGAAATCAAGAGATTCTTTGATGAAAATCAACTGAAACCAGACCAGTATAACCGAAATGCCATTCCGCTGGCCGCCTATACTTACTGGTATGGAAGAGGCTGCGGCAGGGAAGATGTCTGCCTGTGGGCACTCGAATCTGCCACAACGATTGACGGACTTCTTCAGGTACAGGAGCCGTCCCATCTGGAGAAAATTGCAAAGAAATTTATCAGCATGGATAAATACGGTGTCGTTGCGTTCCGAAAGATGTATCTTCATGAAGAACTGTGCTGGACCGATGCGCCCAATTATCTGGCGGCTGTGATGAGCGGAAACGTTTCCCTGCTGCAGATGTTTGAAGCAAAAGACGAGGAAATGACGGAAGAAAATATGGAGTACTGGGAATACACCTGTGAATGGGATCGTATTCCGGGAGCCAGAAAAACCTATTACAGCATTCGCCGGGAAACGATTGTCGGAGATTTTTATATCCCGGGTATTCTCACAGCGGCGATTCTGTCCGGCAGTCCGGAGATGCTGGATTACTGCATCGACCATTATGATATCGATGGCGCAAGCCTGGCGTACGGAGAAAAAGAGGTACTGGGTCAGGCAGTTGCCGGTGCGGGGAAAGAGCTGACAGAATACATGCTGGAACACTACACAGGATTAATCGAACTTGCAGAGCCGGAGCAGGTGATGAAAGCCGGAAATGTGCCGCTGCTGCGTTATCTGTTAGAGACACATTTCGAGCATCTGAACTGGTATGCAACTCTGTTTTTCAATCTGAGAGACATACGGACACCATACATGTCAGCACCGGGATTTCCAAGAGACGTCGATACCGATGTGGAAATGTACCGTGCTTTTCTGGAATGGGAGAGTCCTGCATTTTCCATGGACTTTATTATCGGCCAGATGCGCGCGGAACTGGCAAAGCCGGCAGAAAGAGAAATTGATCTGAAGTATTACGGAGAACAGGAGATACAGAAACCTTATCATGTGAACGACCTGTTTGCCAGAAAGATGACGTATGAATGGATCAAAGTGCCAGACTGCATGGAGCGCAAGGTGAGATTGCTTGAATTTTACCAGGAACTGGGCGGAGAAATAACAGAAGAACTGAGCGAAATAACCGGTTATATCGAGCATTGCAGACGAATCGATGAGCTGTTTGCGGACGATTGAAAACGATTAGAAGACGATTAGGAGTAGATGAAAAAATCCGCGTCTGAGCGATATTTTTCCGGGGGAGAAAGCAGTACTCTCCCGGAAAAATAATTTTAAGAGACGCAGCCAGAGCATGTAAAAAACATATGCAGGCTGCGAAAGGCCGTTTCAAACACGCCAAGGAGAAAGAATGGGGGAAAGAAAATGTCAGTATTTTTTGAAAACGAATTTAAAAATGAATCTGAAAATGAAATCAAAAACGAATCCGAAAACAGATGCATCATGCTGCCGGAAGAAGTCAAAGGGAAGGGTTACTTTGCCCTGACGGGAAGCAAACTGAAGGCGTATGTAGAGAAGTGGCTGGACGGGATTGATGAGGAACGGGATTTTGTGGAGGAAATCCTTGATTACTGTAAAAGATCCAGAAAGACAGTGTATAGAAGGGCAGCGTATAGAAAGGCAGTGTATGGTATAACAGGATTGCCTTCAACAGGAAAAACAACGGGACTATTACAAGCAATCCGAAAACTTGCAGCATACGAAAAGTGCGTATATATTTCATTTGATAGAAAAACAGATGGAGACTTGGATACGCTACAGCAATTGTTAGATCGTTTGAATGATGACCATAAATATGTGTTTATAGATGAAATAACCTGTATGAAAGATTTTACAAATCGAATTGGTATTTTGATGGATCAATATACATCCAGGGGTAAGAGAGTAGTTATGTCTGGTACAGATTCCTATGCTTTTTGGAAGGTTGACAGATACTGGCACATAGGGTGTTTCCGTTCTATTTCATTTATGTCATATGAAGAAGCCAGACGAACGACAAGAATGGATTTTTCATCGTATTTAATGTCTGGCGGACTATATGGCACAGAGAAATACAAAGGAACAAAAGGTTTGTGGAATTATATCAAAGACTCAATCGTAGACAATCTGGCCTTCTCGGTAAGAAGGAATCCTATTGAATGCAGCTTTGCTGATATGTCTGAAACAGAACTGTGTCAGGCTGTATTTTTGACGATGTGTATTATAGTGTGCAGCTGGGAAGAAGATCTGCAGCTTGACGGTTTACTGGATACCATATTCACAGGTGAGAGAAGTACACGCCGGAGTAAAATCATTGGGAATTTAGGACAGGAACTGGGAATTACGTTTAAAAGAGTAGAAAGACAAGTCATCGAAGACATATTAAGAATGCTTGAAGATATGAAGGTTGTTGTAGTCATACTAAATCTTCATAGAGACAGTTATGGCGCAAAATATATGATCACAGTACCATTTCTCGTAAATCAGATTGCCTGGTTAATCGCAAATCATGTAGTAAAAACAGGGGAAAAACGGAAAGAGGAAAGCGTCCGTCAGATAAACGAAATTGCGTTAAAATCTGTGGTTATTTCGCATACGGCATATCATTTATGGCATAAAACATGCTATTACTATAGAGATGATAAGACAGAAGTCGATTTGGTTTTACTAGACCAGGAAGATTTGAGACTGGAGGAACTACAGGCGTCCTTAGTGGATATCAATATAACCAATCATGCAGATACCGCATATGAGAAAGGACAGCGTATGAAAGAGGTGAATCCGTATTTCTTTGCGGAGCTAGTATATGGAATTGATGAAAGAATTATATTGTACCTCGGCCCGACAAATAAAAAGAAAGGCCTGACGAATGTGATGGATTTTTTGGAGAGCTACCAGCAAAGAAATATAAAAACGGAAAAATATCTTGATGAAATGGAAAAAAAGCTGATGGATGAACAAAAACAATGACTGTGCTATTCTTACCTTAAGGACAGGACAGCTAGCGCCAAAAACAGCAGACGGCTTAAGAAACGTAAACTTCAGCCTTACAATTGGAAGGGGAAAGGAAGATGAAAGAGACGATCTTAAATGCAATGAATCCGATAGAAAAAAAGATTCTTGAGAAAGAAGTACAGAAAATACATATTCCGGAGGAATCCATACCATTCGATGACTTTGGGAAAAAAGTCAGGTATGTGAAAAAGATCCGGGAACTCCTGGATCAGGACGCAGAACTGAAAGAAATTAAATTACTCTTTGGCCGAAGAGGCCTGCACCCGGGCTGGTACTATAAAAATGAGACTCCACTGGCATCCTACGTTTACTGGTATGGAAGGGGCTGCGGCCGGGAAGATGTCTGCCGTTGGGCAGTTGAAGCTAGTACAACGATCGACGGACTTCTTCAAGTACAGGAACCGTCCCACATGGAAGAAATTGCAAAACTATTTGTCTGCGCGGATAAAGATAATGCCGTTCTGTTTCGAAGGATTTATCTGCGGGATGAATTGTGCTGGACCGATGCGCCCAATTATCTGCTTATTGTGATGAGTGGAAATATTCCATTGTTGCAGATGTTTGAAGAAAAAGACAGGGAAATGACGGAAGACAATATGGAATACTGGGAATACATCTGTTACATGGATCCAACTCCGGGAGCCAGAAAAACATACTACAGCATTCGCCGGGAAACAATAGTCGGAGAATTCTATATTCCGAACATTCTCACAGCGGCGATTCTGTCCGGCAGTCCGGAAATGCTGGATTACTGCATCGACCATTATGATATTGATAATATGGGTTTAGCATACGGAGAAAAAGAGGCACTGGGTCAGGCCATCGCCGGTGCAGGAGAAGAGCTGACGGAATATATGATCGAGCATTATCCGGGATTAATCGAGCTTGCAGAAGCAGAGCAGGTGATGAAAGCCGGAAACATCCCAATGCTGCGTCATCTTTTAGCGGAACATCCGAAGCATCTGAACTGGTATGCGGCTCTGTTTTTCAATCTGAGAGACATCCGGACACCGTATATGTCGGCACCGGGATTTCCAAGAAACGCCGATACTGATGTGGAAATGTACCGCGCTTTTCTGGAATGGGAAAGCCCTGAATTTTCCATGGACTTTATCCTCGGCCAGATACGCGCGGAACTGGAAAAGCCGACATCGCGCGAACTTGATCTGAAATATTATGGAGAGCAGGAGATACAGAAAACTTATAACGTAAACGGTCTGTTTTCCAAAAAAATGGCGCGTGAATGGGAAAAAGTGCCAGGATGCCAGGAACGCCAGGAAAGATTGTTTGAATTCTACCAGGAACTGGGCGGAGAAGTAACAGAAGAACTGGAGAAATTGGCTGATCGCGTAGAGAACAGCAGATTAATTGAGGGGCTGTTTGAGAATTTTTGAAAAAACAACAGGGACAGAGAAAAAGAATTCTGTAGTGGACGCTGGAGCGTGTTTGAAAAATCATTTCCGCAGTCTGTACGCCCCACTTGAGGTATAGGAAGAACGCATTTACCCCGGAAGAAAAGAAATTTCTCTTCCGGGGTAAATGCGTTTTAAAGAAAAGCAAAATGAAATGGAAGAGAGAAGAGGACAGACATGACATTAGAAGAATCATATGAAATTTTAGAAAACTATTATCAGAATATTTACGGTATGTACGATGATAACTGGATTGATTACGATTTAGATGTAGCATTTACGAAATTGCAGCTGGAAAAAATCATTCAAAAAAGATATCAGCTGGATCACCAGGAGAAAATGATTCTGCAGTGGCTGCTGGAAGAAGACATGGAACCAAAGGTATGTGAGGCTATTCGGGTGATTCTGGAAATGGATGTTTAAGGAAAGGATGGAAAGGTGACGATGAAAAAGATAAATGTAAAAAAGGCAGAAACGACACAAGAATTTCTGGCAGAGGAATGGCTGGAAATTGTACTGAAAGGCCAGGATAAAGGAGAAGGGCGGTTCTGCCGGCATGGTGTGTGCAGTTTTATGGGAAGACAGCCATTAACATTTCAGCCGGTAAAGAGAAAACCGGAATTGGAAAAGCGATTTATAGAGAGTCGAATCATGGAAAGTCAAATTATGGAAAGTCGAACCATGGAAAATCGGTTCAGGGGAACATGGAACAGCTGGTCCGGACAGGAAGACCTGGACAGTGAAAGAAACGGATATGAGAAAAGACTGCACAATAAAACAGAACTGACGGAAGAAGCAGAAACGACAGAAGAAACAGAAATGGAAAGACAGCTGGTGCAAAAGTCTCAGGCAGCACGCTGGGAAGAAGTTGTGAGACATGTTCTTTTGTATCTTCCGGAAGTGCTGGTTTATCTGGGCAGTTTTTGGTTGTTTTGGGGAAACGAAGTACTGACGGAAGTTGGCGGGATTCTGGAATTTTATGGAAGAGAAAACGCTGTGAGAAGACAGTGGGAGAGAGAAGAAAAGTGGGACTATTTGAATGGGTGTCTGAGAAATGAAAAAGCGTGGGATGAGGAAGGGGAACTTCAGTGCAAAATATACGTATCGAAAAAGCGGGGGCTGGATCGGGATCAGAAAATGGAAGTGATGAAACTGTATGAGACGGTGGAGGACAGGAAAGTGCGGGAGGCGGTGAGGGTGATTTGTGGATAGGGATGAAAAGGGAATGATTTGGAGATAGATGCAGATTTTATACTGGGGAAAATAGAAATGATGCGTTTGCGTAAAATATGTAAAAATGAAAAAGAATTAAAGAAATCAAAGCTTTTTATATAAAGAATGTAGACTAAATTATGTACAGAAACATAAACAAATGATATAATGAAGAGCAAAGTTGGTATGTTGTATTGGTTAAAGAAAAAGCAAATTCAAAAGCAGAAAATAAGTTATCAAAGAAATGTAAAAAGTTGTGAAAAAAATACATATGTGAGATAAAAATATAGAATGATTATTCCTATTTGAAGAGTTTTCTGATTTTCGATTAAAATTTTAAATGTATATGGAGAATAGAGAAAAATGAATGTACATAAATTTTTAGTGGTTTTGTTTTCAGATGGCTGTAATGACATAAAAAGTAGTGAGTCAAAAATTAGAGTAAATAAAATGTATGCTATTTTGACATTACTCAGAGGTCTAAATGATAAAGAGGCTCGCGCTCAAGATTTAAAAGATTTTTCGCCGCAAAAGCACATAATAGAAAATACGACCCCTCTAAAATATTATGATTTTAAGAATTTACAAAAGATTAGCGGTATGGTGAAGGGAGACGCTACTGCAGATATTGCAAAAGAACTTGATGAAGAAAAACTTAAAAAAGGTGATAATGGCAAGTCGGGGAAGTCTGTAGAGGCTGCACTTGTTTTGCTAAGAGAAAAGTATGATGCTGAGTCGGACGTAGGTGCCGTAGCAAAGGAGATTATTGATGAGATTTTGTCAGATGAAAATAAAGTAGAGGCAGAAAATATGATGAAATATTTGATTAGACAAGGAGAAGAAAATATGGATTTAGATGAGAATAAATGGTCAGTACAAGATGACTCTACGCCTGAGGCAAAGATAAAAGAAATAATTGAAAATGGTGCAACACAAATAATTTTAACTGGTGCTCCTGGAACCGGAAAAACTCGATTGGCAAAGAAAATTGCAGAGGAGTTTTGCCAGGAACAGACTAAAAAGTATGAATTGGTTCAATTTCATCCATCTTATGACTATACAGATTTTGTCGAAGGCATTCGACCGGTAGAATATAAGGACAAGGATGGAAATAAAAAAGTTGAATTTCGAAAAGTTGATGGTATATTCAAAAAGTTCTGCCGAAAAGTTGCGGATCTTAAAGATGATCCAGATGGAAAAAACAATGAAAGAAAATATTTTTTCATTATTGATGAAATTAATAGAGCTGACTTATCAAAAGTATTTGGTGAGTTGATGTATTGCCTTGAGACGGATAAACGAGGTTCTGAAAATCGTATTCAGACGCAATATGCGAATCTTCACACATACAATCCGGAAGAAGGCGATTACTATTCTGAAGATACTTTTGAAAAAGGATTCTACATTCCAAAGAACGTTATTATTATTGGAACTATGAATGACATAGATCGATCCGTTGAAAGTATGGATTTTGCACTAAGACGACGTTTTGTATGGAGAGAGATAACAGTAGAAGAAGATGAAACAAAACTTGCAAAAACTATTATGGAAATATTGTTTCCAGATGAAACATGGGATGAGGAATCGCTGAAAAGCAAAATTAGTTTGCAAGTTGCAAAATATATTCTTTATATAAATAAACAACAAATAGATAAGCAGAGGGGATTAAATAAGCATTATTATATTAGTCAGGGACAATTTTCTAATATTCCGGGAGTAGAAAAGTGGAAAGAAGAATTATTGCTTGAAGAAAATAGTACAGATGAGTGTGTTAAAAAATATGCTGAAAAACTGATAAAAGATGTTTGGAACCTCCGATTAGAGTCTCTTCTTTACGAGTATGTACGCGGAGAAGGAAATGAAGAGAAGTTTGTGAATGAGTGCAATTTGGAGGCGTTTAAGAAGTGGGAAAAGGTGCAAAAGAATGCTCAGAATAATACTCCGTCAGAGGAAAAGGAATGATTTACTTAAAAGATTACTCAAAATTGGAAGAGTGCATATCAGAAGAAATTAATAAAGAAAGTAGTTTGCTGCAAAGTATATATAAAGAAACAGGAGATTCCGAGGAGAGAGTAGACAGATTTGCGAAGCTAATAGATGGAGTTTCACAAAGTGATATTCTTGTACTTGATGAAAACGACTGTGCGGCTAAAGAACCTTTTAAGATTGTGACCCAGGGCAATAAGGGAGAATATTGGACGCAACAATATATTGGACTGCTGCAGATAACCTCCGATGGAACGAAAGAAGAGGTTTTTATAAGAAGCCGTTTTGACGTAAATGAGTCATGTGAATTTTCCAAGTATATGTTAAATAAAGCACTGGGTTTGAAGGCAAATATTCTTCAGAAGGTAGAGCCTTCGGTGGGAAGAGGGGAGATTCTGGATTTGATTCTTGCAATTATTTTCGCAATACAAATTGCAAGGGCTTATAGAAAAGGAATCTATCGCAGATATCGAACGTATGAAAACAACGATTCGAAATTAAAAGGAAGAATCGATGTTGCACGCCATATTCGTCTCAATCCGATATTTAACGGAAATATTGCCTATTCCAGTCGAGAATATACTGCTGATAATGATATGAATCGTATGATTCTTACGGCATACACATCATTGCAAAAAAGACAGCCGGGCCTTATGCGTGAATTGGAAAAAAAATACACACCGGTGAAAGATTTTATCTCACAGTTAAAAAATATCATGCAGCCTGCGTCGCGTCAGGAAGCGCGAAAACTGGTTCAGAAGGAACGAAAAAAAATCACGCATGCGGTATATTCGGATTGGGAAAGTGTCCGGAAAACGGCAATTTTGATTTTAAAGTATATGGGAATTGCGCCAGAGGACGATGGGACGAATGTCAGTGGTATATTAATTAACATGAATTATATATGGGAAAGATATTTGGTTCAAATTGTAAAGGAGAAAATAGAAAACAAATATCAAATAGAGGGAAAAAAATTATTTGAAACATTTTTCTGTCCTGGTCAAAAGCCTAAAAAGCTATATCCTGATTTGGTCATTTCCGATAAAAACGGACCACTCTTGATCATTGACGCAAAATATAAAAACGAATGGGAAAACGTTGCTTCAAATAAATCAGATAAAACGGAAAGAGAAAGAGAAGACTGTTTTCAGATTATGTCTTATATGTATAGGGCAAAATGCAAGTTTGGCGGGATCTTTTGTCCACAAACTAAAGTACAAGATGATGGAAAAAAGTCTTTGAAAGAGTATTCTATTTTTGATGCTCCCGATGAAAAGGCAACCGATGAAAAGGCAATCGTGACTCTTTTTTCGTTACAGATTAATGGAATTCAAGGAAGTAGTAAAGAATTCGCAGAGGAAATGGAAAAAAGAGAAGATGCTCTTTGCGGTGAGATTCTGAAAAAAATAGAAACTCATGAAGAATTGCGGAACCAAGAAATGAAAAAAATAAAAGATATGGCTGTATTCATGAACACAAATGGAATGGAAGTTAAAAAAATAGCCTACTATCTTAACGAAAGTGCTTCAAGGATTCAAGAATGGATTGAAGAAAGCAGCATTGTGCAGTAAGCAATGATAAGCTAAAAATGTTGCATAAAAAACATAGAAAAATCATAAGAAGAAAATCAAGTGGCCGGGTTCCGGGGGGGGGCAAAGCCCCCGGCCCGGTCACACCTCTCCCCGCACAATTCGTTCATGCACACTGGCCACGAAATCATCGATCTGTTTTTCATCCGGAATCTCCGGCAGATCGGTGTTTTCTTTTGCGTAATTCAGCCGTTTCTGGAGTTCGTCCAGGAATTCGGAAAATTCTTCGGTTGGCTGCTGGTTTTCATCGAGAAATTTTCCGTTGCGGATTTCCATCAGAAATGGAAGATCCTGTTTGCGGTACGTGTGGATTTCTCCTTTTTCGAGAATATCAAATGCCATCAGGTAAAGTCTGACGAGGTGCATCATGTGTTTGGAAAGCTTGGCGTGCTCGATGGCGTGTTTATTTCGTTTTCCCAGTTTGTCATAGTCTCTGACGATGCTGTTCATCTCATTCCACATGGAGCGGTAGTCGCGGAGCGGATAATGCTTCAGAGAAAGATCCATGTAGATTTCGGCTTCCATATCATCCCGCGGTGACGAATCGAGGTAAAGATGGATATTGTCTTCGGTATAGGAAAAATACCGCTCTTTAAAATCATAAGAAGCATTCTGGATACTGTTCAGAATATGCTGTTCCCGCTGTGCCTGTCCGGTGTGTCCGGTGAGGCGTGCGGACTTGTTGTCCAGTCTGCGCAGCTGGCTGTTGGCGTATCCGCCGAAGGACTGGATCGCTTTTTGGGACAGAAACAGGGATTTGTGATCCAGTAGTTCCTGTCCGATGGGGGAAATATAAAAATATTGTTCCGGTTCCAGACCAAGGATTTCGATGGTGTTTGGGTTGCAGTTACTAAGCAGTTGGATCAGCTTTCGGAAGGAATAAATGGTCGTATCGGTTTCTACATGGCAGACCTGCTCAAAATCAGCTCCGGTCAGGATTTCGCGTTTGCTGTTTACGGCACAGCCGCGCACATCCAGATCAGAGTTTTCTGTGTTTGTGCCGTATGCATAAGAGCCGCCCAAGCCGAGCAGAATGATATTCTTTCCCATATGCGGATTGGTTCGCAGAAAATCGTATGCGGGGGTCTGCAGCTGTTGTTTCATTTCCTGTATTTTCATAGGGTATTCCTTTTTGACGTGATGGAAAAAGAGACCGGAAAATATTTGCTGCAGGATCAGGTCAAAGAGATGGTAACGGGGCTGGGACTGACCTATGTGCCGGTCTTTTACGATGGACCGTTTGTGTCCTGGAAAGCGATTTCGACCACAAACCTGGTGAGAGAGAGGATGAAAAACCAGAAACAAATATGTGTAAGAAAGAATATAAAGATAACTTATCCTGGCGTGCATAAATCTAAAACAATAAAAAAGTGCTAAGAAAACCCCCTTTCAGTAGCAGAAATGAAAATAAAAAAATTTTATCCTGACCTAGAAAATTTCTAGGCGGAACTGTAGAATATTTTATATCAGCAGGGCGCTGAAATAAAATAGCAGGAGGATGTTCAGGATGAATGAACATATTTGTGTGGCAGTAAACACCAAAGCAACAGGAGAGAAAATCCGGAAACTGAGAGAAAAATGTGGTTTCAGCAAAACGGAAGTTCAGGAAAGCCTTGGACTGGTAGGCGTGCAGAGCATTTATGATTGGGAGAACGGTGTGAAACTGCCCAATATCGAAAATGCACTGGGTCTGGCACGGCTCCTTGGGGTAGATCTCGACCAGCTTCTGGTTGCCCAGCCGCTCGTTAAGGAAAATGCTACGAAAACGGAGCAGGAGCTTTCAGACCGGTGCCGGATTTCAGAAGCAGTAGAAAAACTGGAACCAATGTTCGCGGACATGCTGCTGGAAGATGGCAGTGCCAGCGATCCGGCGGCCGACACGGAAATCCAGCTGGAAGACGGAACCTGGGAAAAGTATCATTACCCGGTACCGGAGGTGCTGGCTTACTATTCCGTCAGCCAGTTCCGGCTGGAGATTTGTAACAGGACGGACAGCTACGCAAGATTTTATCCAAAAGAAAGAAGGTTTGTCGTTTCGGAAAAGGGTCTTGAGGATGAAGCATTGCTGCTGCACGAGATGATTCACATGAATGAATATGCGCTGAGCCAGCTGCCATCACAGTACCGGGGGAGAGTTGCCGCCTGCCTTTGTGAATCATTGCAGAAGAACATCTATGACGTCGACCAGATGGTGAAGGAAAACCTGTCCTTTTTCCAGGACAGCTCTGTAGACAGGGAAGAACACGATACTTTGTTCTACCTGAAGAGCCTTGATCTGGATATGCGTATGCATTACAAACTCGGCACCATCTATGCGTGCGGCCGGGAGCACAGGGCATGTGCCTGAACCGCAGAGTGTGTGACCGGGAGCACAGGGCGTGTGCCTGAACCGCAAAGTGTGTGACAGAATCACAGGCAGACGGATTCATACTGCTTATGTGCTCCGGTTAAATCGAGGGTATTGTAGAAACAAAAGAAAAAATTTGAAAAATTTCAAAAAATAGCGTTGACAAACAGAACAAAGCGTGCTAATATACATATTGTCAGCAGGACATAAGAACTGCTGGAAAACAGATATGGGGTCTTAGCTCAGCTGGGAGAGCATCTGCCTTACAAGCAGAGGGTCACAGGTTCGAGCCCTGTAGGCCCCATACTTATGAAATGAATATGGCGAGATAGCTCAGTTGGCTAGAGCACGCGGTTCATACCCGCGGTGTCGAGGGTTCGAATCCCCCTCTCGCTATGAAAAGAGAAAACTCCTGCGGAAGCGGGAGTTTTTTTGCGTTATGATACATTCACAGAAAGGGTCAGGTAGAAGTATATGAAGTTATTCCACTTATCCGATCTTCACATCGGAAAACGAGTCAATGAATTTTCGATGATTGAAGATCAGAAATACATTCTGTCGCAGATTCTCCATGCTGCGAAAATTAAGAAACCGGATGGCATTCTGCTTTCCGGGGATATTTATGACAGTACGATTCCAAGCGCGGAAGCGGTTCAGGTTTTTGATGCGTTTCTGACGGAACTGTCCGCAGAGCAGATCCCTGCTTTTATCATCAGTGGAAACCATGACTCCGCGGAGCGTCTGGCGTTTGGTTCCAGCCTGATGGGAAAAAGCGGAATCTATTTTTCCAGGGTGTACGATGGAACGATCGAAAAGATTCCGCTGCAGGATGCGTATGGCACGGTGTGGATTCACCTGCTTCCGTTTTTGCGGCCTGCCGTGGTGCGCCATGCGCTGCCGGAGCGAGCAGAAGAGGTGTCGTATGCAGCAGATGCTGTCCGGATCGCGCTGGAGCAGGGGGCTGTTGATGAGAATGAGCGGAATGTACTCCTGGCGCATCAGTTTGTAACCGGGGCAAAACGGTGCGAGGCCGAAGAACTGCAGGTCGGTGCCCTGGATCAGATCCCGGTGGAACTTTTTGAAAAGTTCGATTATGTGGCACTGGGACATATCCACAGCCCACAGAAAGTGGGAAGGGAGACGGTGCGTTACTGTGGATCGCCGCTCAAATATTCTTTCTCGGAAGCCGGTCAGGAAAAATCCATCACGGTGGTCGAGCTGAAAGAAAAAGGAACAGTGGAACTTCGAACCATTCCGTTAGAGCCGCTGCGCGACATGCGGAAAATCCGGGGCATGTATCTGGAAGTCACGGCAAAATCATTTTATAAAAACAGCAACTGCGAGGATTATCTTCTGGTAACGCTGACTGATGAGGAGGATGTGCCGGATGGAATGGCAAAACTCCGCACCATTTATCCGAATCTGATGCGGCTGGAGTATGATAATAAAAGAACAAGATCCTGCGCGGACATCGGCACATCGGAACGTGTGGAGGAAAAATCAGAACTGGAATTGTTCCGGGAACTCTATGAATTACAGAATAATCAGGACATGACCGCGCAGCAGGAAGCGCTGGTGGAAGAATTGATACGGGGGTTGAAAGCATGAAACCAAAGAAATTAGTCATCAGCGCATTTGGACCGTATGCGGACCGGATGGAACTGGATTTTGAACGCCTGGGCGGCGGTGGCCTGTATCTGATTACGGGAGATACCGGTGCGGGAAAAACGACGATTTTTGATGCCATTACGTTTGCACTTTACGGAGAGGCGAGTGGAGAAGTCCGCAAAGGCGAGATGTTCCGCAGCAAGTATGCAAAACCGGAAGTGCGTACCTTTGTCGAGCTTACCTTTACGTATCAGGGAAAGGATTATACGGTAAAGAGAAATCCGGAATATCTGCGGCCGAAAGACCGTGGACAGGGAATGACGATGGAAAAAGCGAATGCGGAGCTGATTTTTCCGGATGAACGGCAGCCGGTGACGAAGATTTCGGAAGTGACAAAGGCGGTGACAGAGCTTCTCGGGCTGGATCAGCGTCAGTTCCGGCAGATCGCCATGATCGCACAGGGAGATTTTCAGAAACTGCTGCTGGCAGGAACGGCGGACCGGAGTGAAATTTTCCGGAAAATGTTTCACACAGAGATTTACCAGGAACTGCAGAACCGTCTGCGGGAGGAAGCAAAGGCGCGCTGGAAAACGTACGATGAAAAGAAACGAAGTATCAGCCAGTACCTGGACAATGTTGTATGCCCGGAGGATGCCAGATGGAAAAAAGAGTTTGACCGGCTGAAAAAAGAGAATTTTAACGGTCAGGTGATGCGCGGCATGGAACTGCTTGCGGAGTGTATCGAATGGGACGAGGAGCAGCTTTTCATGCTGAAAGAAGAGCAGCGTGCGATCCATGGCGAGATAGAAAAGAAAAACCAGCTGCTTGGAAAGATAAAAGACAGACAGACAAGGCAGGCGGAAAAAGAGCAGAAGGAAAACGAGCGGAAACTGCTGCTTCCGGAAGTAGAAGAAAAGAAAAAGAAAAGTGAGCGGGCGGAAAAAGAAGCCGGGATCTGTGAGAAGTTAGAAGAACAGATCTGGGAAGAAAAAGCGTGTCTGGAACTGCTGCGGAAAATGAAGCAGGAACAGGAAACGATGACGCAGCTGCAAAAGGAACTGCAGGAAACAGCGGAAACAAAAGCAAAACTGCAGGAAGAGCAGGAAAATGCGAAAAAAGTGCTGGAACAGCAGAAAGCACGAAAAGAAAAACTATCCGGTACGGAAGCGGAACTGGCACGGACGGAACAAAAAGAAACGTATGCCGCAGAGCAGGTGCAGCAGCTGAGCGCGTACTGTGAGAAAATTGGAAAGACAGCCGCTGAGGAAGCTGCAAAAAAAGAAGAGGAAAGTGCTCTTTGCGAAAAAATAAAAGAAACAGAGCATACGGAAGGCAAGGCAGCCGAAGAGGCAGAAAAGCTGGCAGGGCAGGATAAAGTCTGCGAAAAGTTTCAGGAAGAAAAGGAAAGCATCAGGCGCAAAATCCTCACTTTGGCAGAAGCGAAAAAGCAGCTGGAAAAAAAGACGGATGAAGTGCAGCGGCTCGCAAAACGGCTGAAACAGTTACAAAGAGAAGAAGAGAAACTGCAGGCGGACAGAACAGTGACAGCAGAGCAGATGGCCAAAAGAGGCAGTGCTGCGCTGCTGCAGGAAAAATACCGTCAGGAGCGGGAAACACTGGAAAATCTGCTGAGAGGCTGGGAACAGGCCTGCCAAGAGCTGGAAGAGAAACAAAGTGCATACCGCGACGGAATCTGGAAGAGAGACGATCTGCGGAAAAATTATCAGGCGATGGAATCGTTATTTCTGGATGCGCAGGCGGGAATTCTGGCGGAAAAACTGACAGAAGGAGAGCCATGCCCGGTCTGTGGCGCGATTCATCACCCACAGCCTGCAAAACGGGCGGAGCATACGCCGGATAAAGCGACGCTGGATCAGAAAAAGGAAGAACTGCGGGAGCAGGAAGAAACAGCGGCAGGACAGAGCGAAGCGGCCGGAAACTGCAGCAGACGGGTAAAAGAACTGCGGGAGCAGCTGACTGCGTGTCTGTTAAAAAAGATGCCGCATGAGAGAGAAGAAAAGCAGGGAAATGGCCTGACGGAAACAGATAAGGAATCATCGTTCCAGGAAGAAAATGAAACGCAAAGATTTCTTCCAATGTCAGACTCCCTGTTCCGCCAGAAGGTAGAAAAGAAAGCAGAGCAGCTCCGGGAAGAAGAAAGTAAGCAGAAAGTGCGTCAGGCAGAATATGCGGAACTGGAAAAAACACAGACCAGTCAGCAGGAAAAACTGGAAACGCTGAAACAGGCAATCGCCGGGGCGCAGGCAGATCTTGGCCGGGCGGAAGGAACACAGAAAGCGCTGGAAGAACAGCTGAATAAAGAAATTTCAGAAGCAGAAAAAGAGCCAGGTTTTGAAGAAACAATAGTTTCTGCAGAGAAAAAGGTTTCTGCGGAGAAAAAGGTTTCTGCGGAGAAAAAGGGTTCTGCAGAGGATAAGGATTACGCAGAGACGGACGACAGAAACTTCCTTGCTGGTCAGATCGAAAAAGTGCTGCTCTTCTGGGAAAACAGGCAGAAACAGTGTGGAGAAGAATTCGCTGTGGCACAGGCAAAGATGAAACGCCGCATAGAATGCATTGCACTGCAAAAAGAGGCAGAATCCAGTCAGAAAAAGGATCAGGAACAGCTTCAGCGTGTGCGGAGTTGTCTTGAAGTCCTGCAAAGTGACCGGAAAAGATGGAATGAAAAAGAAGAGAAACTGCTGGAAACTCTGGAGCAGCAGAGAAAAGAAATAAAGTCGGCGGATCAGTTTGAGAATATTGCAGAGATTTCATTCACAGAAAAACAATTCCTGGAAATCCTGACAGATACAGAAAAACAACTTTGGGTTCGTTCGATGCAGGAACAGCGTTATTGGAAAGAAAAACAGGAGACATTAGAAAAGCAGAAACGGAACCTTCTTGCGCAGAAAGAAGAGTTACAGAGAATCCAGCTGGAAATCCAGGCAGAAACGCAGAAAATAGAGCAGAGAGAAAAAACAATCCGCGAGAAGGAATTGCTGGAAGCAAAACGAAAGGCGGAGCAAAAGGCACTGCAGGAAAGAATTCAGGAAAAAGAAACCAAACTGGCGGGAAAAGAAGAAAAAGAACTGCTGGAACATATCAAAGGATGGGAGACGCAGAAAGAACAGCGGAAAGCGGCGCAGAAAACGGCAAAAGAAGAACTGGACGCTGTGCAGAAAAATCTGACGGAAGTACAGGCGGCTCTTGCGGCCATCCAGATGCTGGAAGCAGCGGATGAGGAAGCGGATTTACAGGGGCAGCAGCTCCCTTCAGAAACGGAGCTGCAGGAGAATCTTGAGATGCTTTCCGGGCGGAAGCAGGAACTGGATCAGCGTTACAACGAACAGTATCATGCGGCAAATACGAATCAGAACGTATACCAGGCTGTGCAAACGCAGCAAAGCCAGATGCAGGAGGTAGAGGAAGAATATAAATGGGTCAACGCGCTTGCGGATACCGCAATGGGAAATGTGACCGGAAAGCGGAAGATTGATTTGGAAACGTATGCGCAGATGGCGTATTTTGACCGGATTCTGCGCAAAGCCAATGTGCGTTTCCTGACGATGAGTCAGGGACAGTATGAGCTAAAACGGCAGGAAGACGGCGGAAATATAAAGAGCAAAGCCGGACTGGAACTGAATGTGATTGACCACTATAACGGGACGGAGCGAAGTGTCCGCACGCTTTCCGGCGGAGAATCTTTCCAGGCTTCCCTTTCCCTGGCGCTTGGGCTGTCGGATGAAATCCAGTCGTATGCGGGCGGCATTCAGTTAGACTCTATGTTTGTGGATGAAGGTTTTGGATCGCTCGATGCAGAGTCTCTGAACCAGGCCGTAAAAGCACTGGAAGGTCTGGCAGAAGGAAACTGTCTGGTCGGAATTATTTCTCACGTACCGGAGTTAAAAGACAGGATTGAGAGAAAAATTGTTGTGACGAAAAACCGGAGCCGGGATGGAGTAGGCAGCCGGGCTGTGATAGAATAAACGGCACAATCTGAAAATGCACCAGAAGTGTAAAAAAGTGAAAAAGAAAATGTTACAGCTTGCGGGTTGCCAGTGAGCTGTAACAAGAATGCAGCAAGAGATCAGCTGGATTCGAGAGAATTCCTTGTCAGAAGGAATAGGAAATGCTATAATGGGTCCGTTGGGCAAAAAAAAGTTGAACGAACAGAGCAAATCCGGCGAACTTGTGCCGGCTGCCATAGAATGGAGGAAACAAATGAAAACATCAGATTTTTATTATGATCTGCCAAAAGAACTGATTGCGCAGGATCCGCTCGAAGACCGCAGCGCCTCCCGCCTGATGCATCTGAATAAAGAAACCGGTGAATATGAGCATGGCCATTTCCGTGATATTCTGAAATACTTAAAACCGGGCGACTGCCTTGTGATCAACGATACCAAAGTAATTCCGGCGCGTCTCTACGGTTCGAAAGTCGGCACCGATGCAGCAATCGAAATCCTTCTGTTAAAAAGAAGAGAAAATGATATCTGGGAGACCCTCGTAAAACCGGGCAAAAAATGTAAGGTCGGCACGGTGATCTCCTTCGGCGACGGCATTCTGACCGGAGAGGTTGTAGATATTGTCGATGAGGGAAACCGTCTGATCCAGTTCCATTACGACGGCATTTTCGAGGAGATCCTCGACCAGCTTGGCGAAATGCCGCTGCCGCCGTATATCACACACAAACTGCAGGACAAGAACCGCTACCAGACGGTATACGCGAAACACGAGGGAAGCGCAGCCGCTCCGACCGCAGGACTGCACTTTACAAAAGAGCTTCTGCAGCAGGTACAGGATGCCGGTGTAAAGATCGCCCATGTAACCCTGCATGTCGGCCTTGGCACCTTCCGTCCGGTGAAAGTGGAGGATGTCACCCAGCATCACATGCACTCTGAGTTCTATGTGGTAGAAGAAG